>Ga0190313_1001182_pt1 | contig 14240 bp, 20 predicted proteins | sample 4870071011_MG_FD_169989 | JGI IMG/M metagenome (GOLD analysis project Ga0190313, IMG submission 169989) | Hydrothermal vent sediment bacterial communities from Southern Trench, Guaymas Basin, Mexico - 4870-07-10-11_MG | ecosystem: Environmental > Aquatic > Marine > Hydrothermal vents > Sediment ...
CTCTTCTAAGCTTATTGCAGTAGGCTTGTATTTGTTTGAATTTCTCATTTAATTTATCTATAGGTCCCACATAATTTTACATATCCCCGTATTTAGCCGTTGTTTTCAATATTCCCCTGGATGAACCCCTATTAGTATTGGAGGGTAGGGTTTTGTTTTGGTTTAGGGAAGTTTATGAAGCCTTCAACATTAAAGTTTTTTCCTTAAAATATACTTTGTCTTGAAGCCACAATTTAATTGTTATTTCAAGAGCTTCTTCAAGCATTTTAACTCTTTTGGAATATTTAGGAAACTTTATTCCGAACTGACTAAATTCTCTTCCATACAGGCACAAACCTATACCGAAAATGAGTCTTCCATTAGAAATACTGTCTATTATTGAAGCCATTTTAGCTAAGAGAGTAGGGTATCTGAAGGGATTACATGCAGCCAGAAGACCTATTTTAAGGCGTTTAGTTAACACCGCTATGTTTGGGAGTACATGTCAGAGATTCAAAACATTATCCATGGTTATAATAGGGTATGGTTGTAAGTGATCGAAAAACCATGCTGAGTTAAACCCTAGCTTCTCAGCTTTCACAGCCATATTGACTACGAATCTATACATCTCTACAGAGTTCCTTGGCAGCTCGTATAGCATACCCTGTGGCAATACTAAACCATATTTCAAAACAACTATACCTCTTGTAAGAATGATACTAGTAAATCTTAAAATAGTTTGAAAGTAATATGTAATGTTGAACCCCGGTTCCCGCGTAAGCCGAAAGGCACCCCCGAGTCCCGGGGGCTAATGAGCGCCGGGACGGGTCACTCCCGGCTTAACACATTTCACTACCTTCTACAGTGTATGCATGTCTAAAGTAGTGAGTATAGTAAAGTAGCGCTATAATGGTCTTCGCATCTTTTATTTCACTTTTCTTCACCATGTTTAAGGCCTCGTCCAATGTGAGGTAAATGTTTTCTAAAATCTCTGATTCTTCGAGCTTCTTAACTCCTCTTTCTAATCCCTTAGCTAAGAATACATGTAGAATCTCATTGCTGTATCCTGGCGAAGTATATATTTCAAGCATTTTAACCCATTCTTTAGCCTTAAACCCTGTTTCTTCTTCTAATTCCCTCATAGCACATTCTAAAGGGGTTTCATTGGGCTTTAATGTTCCAGCGGGAATTTCTATGATCCAGTTATCTAATGCTACCCTATATTGTTTCAACAGTAAAACAGTGTTTTCACTTATTAAAGGTAATATCGCTGCCGCTCCCGGATACTCAACTATTTCTTTAGCAACTTTCTTACCGCTAGGTAGCATAATTGGCTTCTTAAGAACATTAAACTTTTCGCCGTGATAAACTATAGTATACATAATATCCAACCTCAAAGTGAACTATTATAAAGATTCCTTACGAGTATTTAGAATTTAACTGTGTAGATAAATGTTTATTAAAATGTTTTAGTGTGTTTCTTCGATTATTTCCGGTTCTATACTTGGTGTTTTGAGTTCCTCGATTTTGTCAGCTAATTCCTCAAGCTTTCTGAAAAGCTCTTCTACTGCACCTCTTAACCTGTAAATTTCGCCTTCTAAGATTTCTATTCTTTCCTCTTCACTTGCTGCTCTTCTTTTCCTCTCAAATTTGCGCTCGAGACCTTCCTTTATGAATATTTTAACTAAGTCCGTTATTTGAACGCCATATTCGCTAGCTACTTCTCTAAGATCCCTATACATGGCTTCAGGTACTGAAAGGTGTATAGTTGGCATATGTATACTCCCTAAAAGAATTCTCTCGAGAGAGAAATATAAATTATTCGCTCTCTTAGTACTGCTGATGAGAGAAAACTCTTTAAGGAAAAATATTTTATTTCCCTCAGCACTATCAGTAATACGGAGGCGGGGTTCGATGAGAGTAGTTACTTTCAAAATTGAAGAGGACTTACTAGAGCTTGTAGACGAATACGCTGAGCTTAGAGGGGAAACTAGAAGCGAAGTTATTAGAAAGGCGTTGATAGAGCTTATCCGTAGTGAAAGAGAGAAAATCAGGAGAGCCAAGGCTAAAAAGATTAGAGTTGTTATTTAAGCCTAACTACTGATACGTTAGCACCCAGATTTCTGTTGCTGAAGGTAGCTTATCCTTCGATATGGAGAATTCTCTACCGCTAATTCTCTTAACATCGTACCGTACCTTTCTTAGGAAATCGCTCACATTTTTCAAGCCCAATCTTAAGCCAGGTACTTTGTAGTGCATAGGCACTACTATCCTCGGCTTTATTTTCTCAACAACCTTAACAGCTTCAGAAGGACCTACAGTATACACTCCTCCTACAGGTATCATTAAGATGTCTGTTGGAGTAATTTTGCTGAAGACTTTTTCCTCAGGTATTGTACCTAAATCTCCTAAGTGAGTTATAGCCATGTTATCCACTTCAATATTGTAAATAATTATTTCTCCTCTCAAAGAACCACGGTATGGGTCATGATAGCTCCTAACACCCATAATTTTAATGTTATCTACTGTTGTTTCTCCTTCAAACATATCTAAGACTTTGGAATTGGGTTTGGAAATAACTTGGATTGCATTATGGTCGAAGTGATTATGTGTTACAAGGATTACATCAGCCTTAAACATTGGCGGCCTTATGCCCAAACTTACTCCATCATGAGGGTCTATGCCTATAATTACTCCTCTATCGGAAACTATTTCGAAACATGCATGGCCATGCCATCTTATTATAGTCAATTTGCGAAACACCCTTACTATAGAGTGAGTAAAAGGTATTTAAGAGTTAGGTATTAAACGATAATTTAGGTTTTCACATTGTAACTCCAGGTATTGTTCCAAGAACCTCTTTGAAAACCTCAGAAACTATAAATTCTAATTTCCTTCTTACACTATAATCTTTTAGTAAAGATGTAGGGCCATAGATTGTAAAGGTTATTTTCGGTTTCAAACCTGCTTCTTCAAGTATTTTCGAAATAGGTATGCTGTCAACTATCTCTATTTTATCTTTCAGCCTTCTAGCTAAATGTATTACATGCAATGGGTAGGGAAGTGCTGGAAGGCTTTTTCTCATACTATGATCTACCCAGAATAGGTCAATGTATTTTCCCAGTCCTGCATCTTCTAGCTTCTCTGAAAGTGCTTTGAAAATTTCCCTAGATGCCGATTTAGGGTCTCCAAACTTGTAAAAGAAAGGTGCTTCATATGCTGGTAACCTTATTTCATAGGGTTTCCCTACGGGTTTCCAACGTTTCCTCCTGTATAGTAGGTCTTCGGCAAATTTCTTAGCGTTTCTCACATTTTCCCCTGTTTCTTGCAAATTACGTATCATGTAAAGTATTGAATAGTCGTCAAGCTCTAAGTATCTTTCAGGCTTTCCCTCTTTTATTCCAAGAACCCTATTTTCGAACTCTAATTCCTCTTTCACGTTCTTCATCATTAGCTGGATAGTGTGTTCAAAAGACCTGCATATAGGGTGTAAGTATACTGTGTCGAACATGTATTGTCTGCTTTGCAGAAAACTTCTTAACGTATTTATGTTCTTTTCATCCATAACTATTAGGTCTTCGTAGGGATAGCTGTAAAATATTAGTCTGTAATAGTCTATTGTCCCGTATTCTTTGGTTCCAGCATAGTAGCTATCCCTTATTAGGAAATCCATTATGTCTGCAGGGTATATCCAGTTCTTAACAACTTTCTGAAGAAGTCTTATAATTCTAGGTGCTGTTGGACTGTATGGTTTAAGGAGTTTTAAAACCAATTCTTTTAGATCTTCAAACCCCGTTTCCTTACCTATTTTATCTATTAGCTCTCCAAGGTCTGTATATTCTACTAGAGCTAATCCTACAAGTTCATGATCGTCTAGTTTTTCCTTACGGAGTTTTTCACTTTTTGATAAGATAGATTCCTCAAAAGAGTGACTATAGGGTCCGTGCCCTATATCGTGTAATAGCCCAGTTATTCTTGAGGCTTCAATAAGCTCTAACATACTGTAGCCTTCTAATGCATCTTCACCTTCAGCTGTTGTAAGCATTGTAAGTAAATGCTCACTGAACATTCCGGATAAATGCATAACTCCGAGACTATGCTGAAATCTCTTATGATCTGCTCCAGGATATATGAAGTGAGCTATTTGTAGCTGATGAATTCTTCTTAACCTTTGAACATAGGGTGTATCTATAATTCTTCCTTCAACATCCTTATTAAATGGTATGTAATCATATATGGGATCTCTTATAACCCCCCACCTAAAACCGTATGTACTTATGCAGGGTTTCTTACTCATAGCTTAACTCCTCAGCGTCAATACTACTTGAGTATTCCTTATACTTAAACCTACCATGAAATACTTAGATGTACAAAAGAATGTATAAACCTAGACAGGCTAAAACGATTCCTTCAACCGTCCTTATAAGTCTCTCTTTGCCTTTAACAGCTTTTCCTACATGGTATAAACCTGTTAGTATAAGAACTAGAGGTAGAACAAATATGGTATTGTAGAGAAAGAGGAGCCCATATTTATAAATATATGGTAGCTTAAATTTCTCTATAAACAATAACGTAACTACGTAAGGTCCACCACTACATGGAAGCAAAGTTAAGCTAAGGAAAACTCCAGCTAAAAATGCAAAGTAGGGATTTGCTGCTTTACGCAATATTTTTAAATGTCCTACCTTAATTTCACATTTACCACTAGTAAGATTAGTTAAAACAAGGTGTAATCCTAGAATTAATGCAGACGCACCTATGATTTTAGATAATATGTCGAAAAAACCCAAAACGGTTAATAGTCCTAGGCCAAGCGCATAATATGTTACAAATACCCCTATTATGAAGGCTAATCCTACATTTCTTACATGCCTGTAATTTTTACCGTGAAGAGTTGATGCCATTATGAGCAATGAAGCATATAATGCAAAAGTGCATGGGTTTATAGAATCTAGTGCCGACATTAACACTGCTAACGTTAGTAATTCCCCTATTCCGTGAACGCTCATGTTCTACCCTTTTCCACTAAATAGTTGTTCTAGAAGTCTTATAGTTTCACTATTGGATATTACTATAGTTTCCATATCGCCATTTTTAGGGTAGAAAGCAACTACATAGTCTTTTGGGCTACTAGCTACCATGTTTTTCCAGAAGCCTAAGGGTTGAAAACCTACAACAATAGATACTAACTTGTCACCTACGAAGACCCCTATAAGCGGAGTATAGGGAATTAGCGTTTCGTTGGCAGCTTCACCTATTATCTCATATATACTATAAAAGTTCTTAACGTATTCTCCACTACTACTTAGTTCGTAGAATATCACTTCCGCTTCTTTAAAATTCTCTCTCAATAATTTTTCTACGTTTCTACACGCCGGACATCCTATTGAACCGTAAATATAGAACCTTATATTTCCCTTCGTCTGTGCTGTTTCAGAACACCTTCCGCTAGGAACATTGTAACTGGGTTGAAATATCATTAAACCTATTAGGATAACAAAAATAACTATTATTAGCAATGATACTCTAGATGTTTTCATATGCAAACCTTATTTCAGTATTTCTGACACTAAGTCTGTAAAGGCGTAAATATATAGTTGTCCTAGATTATTTCAACTCTCTTGTTAGTTAAAAAATTATTTTCTGTTAAGCTAAGCAATATTTCTTCAAATAGTAGGTCATTACTTGCATCAATAGAAACAGACCATTTAAAAGAAAGCTTATTTAAGCCACTTATTCCAGAGACCTCTATTGTTACGTCGTTCCAGAGTTCTCTAGGTAAATTTTCCCTAAGAAAATTCCATAGTGTATCTACATATTCGAATGCTTCACTCATAGTAAACCCTATTATTGTTACTTTCGTCTCAGCTATTATGATGCTCAACGGAACCTCCATGATGTACTACACCAAAATTTAGAGAATGCTTAAGGATAATTCATGAACGTTCTTACTAAATTTATACTTAGCCATTTCAATGTTGTTTTAGTTTAAAACTACCCTTCACCTATTTGAAATATGTCTCCTCCCCAAATATCTCTTATTACAGGGCTTTCGAAGATAAGCTTCTCTGCGCTATCATATATTTTAAAATATCCATCTATGGGCTTCACAACCTCCTTTGCATCTAACTCTACTTTACCATCCTTAGTTATTGCTTCAAGAAGCTTACCTCCACTCCAAAGTTCAACCCTATACCCGTTCGGTAGCCCTTTAACTACTATCTTATCATCTAATGGTGTCGCGTAATTTTCTGGAGGTATTATTTCAACTACACCATCAGGCCTTATCCAGCCTAACATTATTTCACCGAAAACATACTTATTATAGAACCTCAAGTTTATTTTATGGTAGCCTGCGCTTAAGGCTAAGATGTCACTATGGTAAACTGTTGGTGCCTGGTCTTTCCAAGCATCTATTATTAATTTGTCATTAATCCATAGTTTTGCACCGTCATCTGTTAAAACGTAAAATCTATAGAGTCCAGCTTGGTTTACTATAAGATACCCTGACCATTCAACTGCAAAGAATTCTGCTGGAACCTCGGGTGCTGGTTTATCCCACCATACGAAGTTTATTTGAGGATCTATTCTTGTTTTCCTAAGGTTTCTTTTTAGGAACTGATTTTCTGGAGGTTTATCAGGTGATATTTCATAGTATTTCCCTAAAAGCCCATGTACAAGGCCTTTCCTTATTCTTACGAGAACGTACTTTTTGCCCATGAATATTTTTCACCTATCTATTGTGCTTTCAAATTACAGTTTCTTGTCTAAGTATAGTTTAAAAATTCTAGGGTTCTTCAGTTAGAGATTTAACCATAAGATAAGCGTCTTCTCCGTCAAGGTAGTAATATGGTATAGTCTTCTTAACTGTAAAACCAAGTTTTTCATAAAGTCTTATCGCTGGAACATTTGATACTCTAACCTCCAAATATACTTCCTTTGCTCCATAATCTTTTAGCCCTTTAAGAGCTGCTTTCATAAGAGCTGCTCCTATACCTTTTCTCCTATACCCTTCTAGGACAGCTAAGGATACTATGTGACCTTTCTTCGTAAGCCCGTACTTAATAAGCCCCCAACCTATTTCAACCCTAGACATAACATATCCGACTACAACACCGTCAACTTCAGCTACAAGAAAGACTTTAGGCCATCTCCTTAAATGCTCAATAAAAAATGTTTTTGTATAGTTTTCAGGTAGCGATACCCTATTTATGTACATAACCCTATCTATATCGTTTAACGTTGCTTGCCGTACAATGAAATTAAGGGACAATACCCTATTCTCCTCGGCATTAATGTGATTCGTACTTCATAGAAAAATAGTTAACCACTATGAAATAAACACTTTACTTAATGAAGTAAATATTCCTTCTAGAAAGGTGTTTAGTTTATGGCTAAAGTATATACCGTTGGACATTCAAATAGAAGCTTCAGTGAGTTTATACAGTTATTAAAACAGTATGGTATTGAAGTTATTGTTGATGTTAGGAGATTCCCTAAAAGTACTAAGTATCCTCACTTTAACAGGGAAATTCTTGAAGATGAACTAGGCAAATATAATATAAAATATATTTGGCTAGGCGGCCTTCTAGGCGGATTTAGAAAGGGAGGTTATAGAAACTATATGCTATCTAAAGACTACATGGAAGGTATAAGGAGGCTTATATCTATAATCCTTAGGTACGATAATAAAGTAGCTATAATGTGTTCTGAGAAGCTATGGTTTAAGTGTCATAGAAGGTTCATTTCAGACACTCTAGTAAGCAAAGGCATTGAAGTAAACCACATAATTGATAAGAATAGGACTTCTAAGCACAGATTAAAGAGGGTTTAAAAAGTAATAGGGCTATATTTTATATAGTAAGTGCATAAGCTGGTGTGCCTTTTTGAGTATAGCAGTAGAGAAAAGCAAGGATTTAATGCTCGCCGAAACCCTACTCAAGGATCCAGCATTACTTAAAATACTTGAAATTATGGTTGAGGAAAAAGAAATCGTTCCTAAAATAAGACTCGAACAAGGCATAGAGTATCCCAGAATGAAGAAATTCCCGGAGTGGCAGGAAAAAATGAAAACCCTTATAGAGCTGGGTCTTGTCGAAGAGAAAATATTAGATAGAGTTATTGAATGTCCTTCATGCGGTAAAATCCATGTAAGTACTAGGTTTAAATGTCCCTCATGTGGCTCCATAAATATGGTTAGAACAGAAATAATACAGCACATAACTTGCGGTTTTGTTGATACAAAGCTGAAATTTATTCGGCGCTTAAAGGGTGGGGGCGAGGAACTAATCTGCCCTAATTGTAAAATAGCGTTACGTGAAGAAGGAATAGATTACCGTATTTTAGGTGAAATTTTCGAATGTATTGACTGCGGCAGAAGAGCTGACAGACCTAGGATAGAGTTTAAATGTAGAAATTGCTTACACGAGTTTGACATAACAACAGCAAAGTACAGAGCAGTTTACATGTATAGGACAACAGACTATGGAATTAAGCTCCTACAGTCAGGCAATCTAATAAGAAACCTAATATTACTCTCACTTACCTCTAAAGGATTTCGTGTAGAAAGAAACGCTACATTAAAGGGGATTTCAGGCGTAAACCATAGGTTTGATATTATAGTTAGGTCAGGTAAGTCATTAATAGGCGTAGACTATAGACCTGTAAGCTCTGCTGAATCGCAGATAACAGACCTATTAGCCCATATAGCTAAGTTCATGGACTTTCCAGGGATAAAGTACATTTATGTAACAGATAGCTCATCGGAAAGTGTAAGAAAAGTTGCTTCAAGTCAGGGCGTTAACCTAGTTTCCGGTAAGTCCATTACTGAAATACTTAGTCAAATACTTGAACTTGTAAAAAGGTTTAGAGAGGAAGAAAAGACATAAGCATAGATACTAAGTAGTCTACGTAAGTGTAAAACACTGCTATTATAGCGTAAAGGAGGGCCATATGTAATACTCCTTCAGCTACAGTCCCCGACCTTATTTTACCTATTGCTATACATGAAGGAGCGGTAATAAGTAAAGTTGTGTAGTATAGGAGTCCCTTCATCTGATTTGGTGTTAGCAATATAGCGAATAGTCTTCCACCACCTTTTCTAACAGACTCATATAATGCTGTGTTGAAGAATAGCAGGAACGCTGAAGCAATCATAAATATTATTATTGAAGCGTAAATTATTGAAACATAAACTTTCATACTCCTACGTCTCTCTTCTTCAAATGCTTCAAGCCTTGTTGCATGAGATGAAGCACCTGAAAGTACTTGAGCAGCTCTCCCACCGCTCTCGTGAGCTTCAGCTACTGTTTCAATAAATCTTCTCGTAATCGGTGTTTGGTCTTTAAATGTTTCGCTTAGGGCTCTAGAAACATCTTCGCCAAGAATTATTCTTGCAACAGTCTTTTTTATGAGGCTTGTTAATGGACCTAAATCTTTTTCAGCCTCTATCTCTAATGCCTTGGGTACAGTATACCCTGCTCTAACAAGTCCTGCAAGGTCGTATAGGAAGACAGGTATTGAAAGTTCTACTTTGCGTTTCCACCTGTAATCCATGTATTTAACTAGGGCATATGGTGTTGCTAGTACAATTACGAACAACACTAAGGTGTTTATGAAGTTTACATCGTATGGTAGTAGGACGGGTATAGGCCCCGCTATTACCAAAATCTTCGTGTAGTCAGCTATTTTAAAAACTATGAGGTTTGCGAAGAGTATAAGTAGTGCTGTAAGAGACGATGATACTAGTGCTAAAGTACCTCCGGATATTACTCTTCTTTTTCTAAGCTTTCTTGCCATCAGCTTACCCCGAAATCTTAGACACTAAAGAATCAATCATTAAAACAATCATTACAGCTATTGTCGGAGCTATTATGAAATGTATTAGGAAAAGTATTTGCAACGGACTAATAGGTAATGCTACTGCTCCAAGCGAGGCCATTATTGATAACATTATAGTTAAAACTAGAGGCATGACAACGACTAAGCTTATGAAAATCTCCATTAAAACAGCCATGGAATTCATAACCTCCTTAACTTTTGCCTCTCTACTTCTTAGAAGATTCATAAACTCTGACTCTAGAAACTCGTTTAGCCCTTTACCTGTCTCCACAATTCCAGCTAAACCTTCCAATAGGGAAGAATAAACCATAGAAGGTGTTTTTCTAGCCTCCTCCATAAGCATTCTCGCAGTGTCCTGGCCTAAAATAAGTACTTTTCTAAGCATCCTAATAGCAGGTTCCTCTATGCCGAATAATTTTCCTTTCTCAGCTAGCTTTGCTATTATACTCTCTATATTCCTTCCAGCATAGGACAATATGGCCATGTACGATACTATGTACGGAAGCCTCGTTTCCAAAAGTTCAAGCCTGCTTTTAGCTTTAAAAACAGGTAAATATATTAGCAAAGCTAAAACTAGGATAGACACTATTAGGGAGAGAATTGTAGAAGCCAGTAAGCTAAACAGCATACTAATTTTAATTATATACGCGTGAAAGAAGTATGCTAATGGCAGCGATATAGAGAATGTTAGTATAGTAGTAAAGACTATTGCGGCTACGTATCTACGTAAAGATATTTTAAGACCCGAATATGTTAGATATGGTTCAAGCCAGCTTAAATTTTTGAGTGCAAAATTGTACAGGCTCCTTCTCTTAAACATCCTATAAGCCAGATGTGATAAACCCATCTACTCTATCCTCCTTAGCTCAGATTCCGCATGTCTATATGTTTCTTCGGGGTCTTGATAGTATTTCCTTAAAACGTCAGCTACTTCGGAAAACCTTGACATATTCTTCTGCTCCATCCATTTCAAAACAACTTTTCTTCTTTCGAAGTCCTTATATATTTCACTTAAAGGCAATCCCCTATTTGTCGCTATATATTCGAAAGCGTAGCTTCTACCAGTAAACTTCCATGAGTCCGTTACGGGATCCCAGGTATATACTTCGTTTAATATTACTTCCTTAGTTGCTGTATCTATGCCTACAGTTTCTACAACTCTCAAGACTCTTCTCATTATTTCTCCTCTAACCTTAACCCTGCCCATGTGTACGAAAGCCTTAATTAACGGTATTAGAACTCTAGGAATATTCATTGGCTCGTTTTCTAGCCTAGAAATAACTGCTTGAACGCTTTCACCATGTATTGTTGTTAATCCTCCGTGACCTACAGCCATTGCTTGGAAGAAAGTGTAGGCTTCTCTACCCCTAATTTCACCGACAATAATGTATTCAGGTCTTTGCCTTAATGCGCTTTTTAGGAGTTCAAATAACGTTATGTCTTCTACACCTGGTTCAAAACTTGGTCTTACAGTCATGGGAACCCAATTTTCATGCGGAAGTCTGAGTTCAGGTGTTTCCTCTATTGTAACTATTTTTGCCTCAGGCCTTATCATCATAGCTATGGCGTTTAACAGCGTTGTTTTCCCTGAAGCCATAGGACCTAAAACCATGAAGCTCATTACGTTATCTATTAGTAGCCACAGGTATGCAGCTACATCGGTGCTTAATGTGTTGAATTTTAATAAGTTAATTATTGTATATGGTTCTATACTGTACTTCCTGATAGAGAAGGTGCTTCCTCTACGAGAAACTTCCTTTAACGTTAAATGGGCTCTAAAACCTTCAGGTGGTAATGGCCCTTCAACTATTGGTCTAGCGTAGGTTATGCTTTGCCCAGCTCGAAAAGCCAATCTCCTAATAAAGCTTTCTAATTCTTCAGGGTTTTCAAACATAACGTTTGTAGGCATCCATTCGAAGTCTCTATGATAAACATAGACTGGTATACCGTAGCCATCGCAAACAATATCTTCTACGTATGGATCTCTATACATAGGATCTATTTTGCCATATCCTACAAGGTCTCTTATTATGTAGTATTTAATTTTACTTATAGATTCTTTTTGAAGCTTAATTTTAAATTCTTTTACAATTTTATCTATAGTTTCTGACAATGCCTCAGAGGCCCTCTCGTAATCTCTTAGCGCCGTTATGGGTATTCTTGCTTCTTCAAGTATTAGCTCCTTTATCTCCTTATAGTACGCTTCTTCTTCAGGAACAAGGTATGGTTCTAAAACACTATATCTTAAAATACCCTTCTCATCAACATATATCATCACGTATGCGTATGGTGGTTTTACAGCGTAAATGTTTTTTACAAGGATTCTTTTCTTCAGTTTCTCTTTTTCCACCTCTACAGGAATGGTTTTAGCTGCAGTCTTTTCCTTCTCTAAACTAGCGTTTGAACTACTGCATTTTTTCTTTGTTTTCCCTGAAGTCTTCATTTAATCTCCCAAACATTTCTTTTCAGCTATTCTAGTTATATTTAAAATAAACCGCTTTAAAGTAAATTTTGCTATAGCCACGTTCTTATCTTGCACTTAACATTATTTAGTACGGTACTTTTCTAAGTTGCTCAATTCTTACTCCTTGCACTCCTATAGAGTATGTTACTATGAGACCTCTTTTCGGCATCTTCTTATGCTTCTTAAATAGCATTAAATATCTTACCTCAGTACCGATTACACTTACCTTAAGCTCAATTACGATGTCGAACAATCTCTCCATAATCAGTAATGTGTCTTCCCTTATTACGTTAGGGGTTACTTGTAAAATTATACATGTATTCCAAGTTTTCACATTATGCTTTATCTTCATAATATCCTCATACGGTATGTGTGTTACCGATGACGCATCAATAATTACTAAGGATCTCGGTAACTCCCTACTAAGTACACCCCATAGCTCATTAATATTAGCTATTGAATAATACTCCCATAAATATTCTCTCTCAATAGCTCCCACATCTAGGCCAACATTTACCGCTGCTTCCCTGTAATCTTCTACATCGTCACCTAAGATAATATATGCTACCCTCACATTAGCTTTAGAAACGCTGTACCCTATCCTATGTAGGAGAAGGTAAGGATAAGTATCGGGTAGACCTTCGACAAGTATGGTCATTCCTGGCTTTAATGTACCTAAATATTCATCTAAAACCGGTATACCTAGCCTTATAGGTTTCTCCAATAAGTACACCCTAACTAGCTATAGTGTGTTTTAAACTTAAAGAAGTATATTAGGTTACGGATATTATACGACCATTGAAACTCTTTAAGAAAAAAGAGGGAGTTATGGCGTTTATTGCTATTCGTTTTTACACTTCACTACATTCTTTTACTCTATGAGCTTTACTCTTATCAATTCTTTAATAATGAAGTTTACGGGTTCCTCGAGGTCTTCTCTTTTAATCCCTGTAGCGTCAGCTACCTTATCTATTATTTCATTAACTGTTAATTCCCCGCTACAGAGAAGCCATATGTAAAACGCTGCCGGATTTAACGTGTAAGCATGATCTTCGTCTAAGCTAATAATGTATCCTTCGTCGCTTCTCCCCACAGGCGTGCCTTTTCTTACAGGTTTTTTACTTAAAATTTCCTCAGTCATTGCTACTCCCTTCGCCCGCCTTTTCTACTAAATTTTTTAAACGACATTCTCCTGTATGGTCGTTTAGAAGCTTCCGCTTTAGGAGAATTTTCTGGTATTTTATTGGAGGCCGCAACTTCGCTATCGTCTAGTTTCACTATTTCCCCTTGCTTCCCTATGTTTAGTTGAGCTACTCCTCTAAATGCTGTGACGAATGCTTTTTTAAGTCTAATAACTTCTCCTGCCTTAATACTACCAGCTTTCCGACCCCAAAGGGTCATTCTTGTTCTTCCGGTTTCATCGCCTACAAGTGCCTCCGATATTATTCTAGAACCTTTTCTTGTCTGAATAACCTTAGGTTTACTTGCCTCTAGAACTCTTACCTTTATTGTTATGTTGTCCATTCCAGGTTTGAGATCCTTAATTTTTACTTCTTTACCCAAATGTTTTCCACTCTTCCACGCTTAGCGTCCCAGCAAGAAATCGTTTACGATTTCTTGCGGGACAAGTCCCATTTATAGGCCGTATTATATAAACTTTATCCCATAAGAAATGCTATATATAAGCCAGCTGCTTCAACGGGCAGTGTTAGTATCAGTAATTGCCAAATTATTTGTTTTAATATGTCGCTTTCTGCTCCAGCAGCTTTTGCGAAGAAAATTTTATTTATTATTGCTGAGCCGGTAGCTAAAAGAGCTGCTGCAAGAGCTGTATTTACAGTTATTTTCTTTGCTGATAAGAGGGAAAATACTGTGAAGATAAGGGCTTCAGCACTTACAAGCCCCCCGAAAATTGATGAAACTATTACTCCATGTTCTCCGAAGACAAAGGTAACAT
>Ga0190313_1001183_pt1 | contig 14230 bp, 10 predicted proteins | sample 4870071011_MG_FD_169989 | JGI IMG/M metagenome (GOLD analysis project Ga0190313, IMG submission 169989) | Hydrothermal vent sediment bacterial communities from Southern Trench, Guaymas Basin, Mexico - 4870-07-10-11_MG | ecosystem: Environmental > Aquatic > Marine > Hydrothermal vents > Sediment ...
AATACGAGGCTGGCAGGACTGGATAATGGCCTGGCCTGAAAGTTTTACGGATATGTGGAAATCACCGGCTGATAATCTTTTATCAGAAAGGATCGAAACAGCACCTTTTGCTGGTTCTGATATCTCTTCTGACAGTTTGAAGATATGCTCTGTTGATACAAAAAAGATCACAGGGGTGAGTCATGAGTGGCTGGCAAAACTCTATCTTAATAAAATCGAGTGGGATGACTGGATAAGTACAGGTGCAAAGAAAAAACTTCCCTGGCTTCTTGGCAGGATAGCAGCAAAGGATGCAGTAAGGGATCTTCTTGCTTCTTTGGGTATTCGCCTTTATCCATCCCAGGTTATAATACAAAACGATGGGACCGGTCGGCCTCTGGTCCGCCTGGATCAAAATGCAGGTCTTGACCTACCTGTTCCCCGAATATCAATATCCCATAAGGAAGCCATGGGAGTTGCCCTGGCTGTGACTGCTGATGCCCATGGGACACCCGGTATAGATACGGAAAATGTGGACAGGGAAATTCCAGAAGCCCTTTTAGAGCAGTCCTTTAACTCAGACGAGCTTGAAATACTTAAGACTGAATATTCCCCGGTATCTGAATATATCATACAATGCTGGTGCGCAAAGGAGGCCGCTGCCAAGGCAAAGGGAATGGCTGACCTTTTTCATCCAGGGAAAATTTTTATAGAAAAGTTCGACCCTGAAACCGGAGTTGCCTTTCTCAGGTTAAATGATAATATAACCGGTTCAGACAGTCGGAGTCTCATGGTTAAAACAGTGATAAACAATAAGCAGGTATTTGCTGTTTGCATTAATTTTAATTAGCGCCTGGAGAAAAATAAGCAATTTTTTTCGGGTTCAAAAGAGGCATAAGTTAGAAGGAGTGGTATTATGGGTATTAAGAAAAAAGTTGTTTTTTCAGCTGTAGTTATCTTTTTAGCCGTTTTTTTGTACGGTTTATGTTTTGCGGAAAGTTTTACAAGAATTGCTTCAGACGGTTTTGGCAACTCTGATAACAGATACGCATGGTCAATGTCCGAATTTACACCTGAGACAGGGGAAGATGCTGGTACAAAGTTTCTTTATGTTGGAACCAGAAATGAGCAGGGTGACGGTGCTGGAGAACTCCACCGTATGAATGTTGAAACAGGTGTTTGGCAACCGGTTACCACAGCCGGATTTGGTAACCGGGCTAATAAAGGGGTGAGGAACCTGATTGTTTATGAAACTGAATCAGGAAAGGGTTTATATGCAGGTACCTTTAATATGTTATTCGGTGCACAGATGTGGCGCTCCTTTGATGGAATGAAATGGAGACGAATAAGTTATTCGGGATTCAAACAGCCGGTATGGGCCAATGCCGGCACAAGGGGTGCGGCTGTGATAGGGGAGCATCTGTATATTGGTACTTCCAATGATATATGGGGCTTGCCTGTTCCTCCAACTCTCATGAGGTTCAAGGAAGTAAGAGGTACACTTTGGATTAACGGACTCACCTTTGATATTGTTGACTGGAAGGCTTCATGGGAGTACTGCATAAAAAGGGGGGATGAAAATCATGCTCCCACCAACAAGGCCTTTGCCAATATTTTTCAATTTACTGATAAAAATGGCGTCACTCTTATGTATAGTACCGTTTGGAATGCTCTGGACGGCTGTAAAATTTATGCATCAGAAACAGGAGACCCAGGAACCTGGTATCCGGTTATGTCCAATGGCTTTGGGCATACATCTATAGCTGGGATACTTTCTGTAATAGAATATAAAGGATATATCTATTGCGGTACAGGGGATAATGTAAGGGGATGCGGTTTATATCGTTCCAATGAACCTTCCAACCCGGATTCCTGGGAACGGATTATTATCAATCCCGGTTTATGGGAACAGATTAGACCAACGATTACCCTGCCGCCGGACTTGGAAGAAGCCATCAATGCAGCCGAGGAGATTGATGGATTAGGTTATGGCCCCATCAGCCGCTACACATGGAGTATGGTCGAGTATAACGGTAGCCTTTACATTGCCACTTATAATCCCCCAACAGATCTGCTCCCTGGTTATTTTAGAGGCGCTTTTATTTATAAATCTTCAGACGGGGTTAACTGGGTTCAGGTATTAGGACCCCAGGCGGTTGCTGCTACAGATCCTCAGAGGGTAGAGCTTTCAGGCGGTTTTAATGATATTGTTAATGTTGGAATAAGAACAACCCTTGTAATAGATGGTAAGCTTTATCTTGGAACAGCCACAAGACCTGAAGACTTTGAAGGTCAGCATGGCTGTGAAATATGGGTTATGGATCAATAGAAAATCCTGAACAAAATTTTAAAATGATAATTATGGCTTTATGAAGAGCCCTGATCAGATTTTTTAATTCAAGGTTTTTTGTAAAGCTATTTTTTTAACCCCAAAAGTTCAGGAGGCTTTATAAATGAAATCTCTGTATGCTGCTTTAATATCCATAGTTGCTTTGGTGCTTGTTTGTGGAAACTCAACTGCTGAAACTTTTACCAAAATCTCGGAATCCGGCTTTGGAGACAGGCATAACCGTTATGCATGGTCAATGTGTGCTTTTACTCCTGATGAGGGGGGAGATTCCGGAATAACATTTCTTTATGTTGGAACCTGGAATAAAAAATTTTTAAAAGGAGGCGAGATACACAGGATGGAAATTGTATCTGAAAAATGGGAGCCTGTTATTACAAACGGTTTTGGGAATCCATTGAATCAGGGGATACGGGCAATGACTGTGTATGAAAATGAATATGGAAAAGCCCTGTATGCGGGAACAGTAAACTGGGCTAAAGGGACTCAAATTTACAGAACTTTTGACGGGATAAACTGGGAGTCCGTCAGTTTGCTGAAAATGGGGACAAGAGCCTTTAGAAGTTGTTCAGCAGCACGAAGCCTGGCCGTGATAAATGGTGACCTTTATATGGGTACGATAAACGATTCAAAGATTATAGCTGAAGAACCTTATCTCTTCAGATTCAGGGAAAAAAAAACCGATTTCGGCAATCTTGATAAAAAATTATCATGGGAAGCTGTAATCAAACCAGCAGATGATTTTATAGGCAGGGATCAGAAGGGGTTTGCATCAATATTTCAATATACTGATCAACATGGGGTGGAGCGTATTTACGTGGCCACATGGAATGGAGCAAAGGGTGCTCATCTACTTGCATCAGAAACCGGAGATTCAGGTACATGGACAGTTGTCATGAATAACGGTTTTGGAAAAAACGTAGGGGCTATTTTTGATTCCATGGAGCATGACGGATATATCTATCTTGGGACAGGAGCATGGAAACACGGGTTTAATCTTTTTAGATCCAATGACCCATCAAATTCTGATTCATGGGAGCAGATCGGTGAAGACAACTTTGGCGCGGGAGATTATTCCAAATATGCATGGACGTTGTTAAAAAGATCCGATGGAGCCATGTATTTAACAACCAATGTCTTCCAGCTCAAAGCGCCAGCAGAATTCGAAGGTGCACAAATTTATAAATCCTCTGACGGGCTTGGATGGACTCAAATTGTTGGAGCTGACGCTGACGTTGGGCCAGGCTTTGATGATTCTGAGAATTCAGGTATCCGTACAAGTGTTGAGGTGGACGGTGTCCTATATTTTGGTGCAATTGTCTCCCCTGAGAATTGGACAGTTTCCCATGGGTGTGAAATTTGGAAAATGACAGATTAGATTTAGATGCCTTGAAAAATTGCCTTTTAATATCTTCCACAAGGCAGGTTTGATTATTTTTGTAGAAATTCAAGAAATTTATTAGCAATAGTGGAAAAAACAATTAAACTTCCCGTATTTTTTTCGCAACTTTCTAACCGGCCACTGCTGAAAAATATTGGTAATTATTTAGTGTCACTGATTTAAAACATACAACAGGTATAAACAGGTTTTGCGTTTTTTAAATTTATTTAATTCTGATTTTATAAAAATTTAGAAATAGTCTTTGGAGAAAAAAATGAAGCTTCGTGACGACAAGGGAGCATTTTTGCAGGCTTTCCAGGCTTTGGACCGTTCAGCATTAAACAGACTTCTTGATGAAAATAGTGATAATATTGATCCTGAACTTGCCCACAGGCTGAAAATCCTTAAATTTTCAAGTCTTTTTAAATCAATAACAAAACCATGGGATGATCTTTTCCATAAAAAGAAAATTGAAGAGACCGAGCTTGTATCTGATCCTGTTTTTATAATAGGTCACTGGCGGAGCGGGACAACTTTTTTGCATAATCTTCTTTCATGTGATAAAAATTTTACCTTTCCCACAATGATTCAGGCTTTTAATCCCCATTCCTTTATTACTTTTGGAAAAATGCATAAATTTTTAATGGATCTGGTGGTTCCTGAAACCCGGAGTATGGATCAGGTTGTCATAGGCTCCCAGGTTCCCCAGGAGGATGAATTTGCCCTTGCCCTGACAAGTGGTATCTCTCCGTATTTTGAAATGGTCTTTCCCAGAGATGGTAAGGATTATCAACGTTTTCTCAGAATGAAAGATGTGTCGGAAACCGAGCTTGCCCAGTGGAAAAAGGCTTTTATCTATTTTTTGAAAAAAATAACCTATCTTGACCCAAAAACCATACTCCTTAAATCACCCACACATACAGCCAGACTTTCCCTTTTATCTGAAATGTTTCCAAATGCAAAGTTTATTCATATTATAAGGGACCCCTATGTTGTTTATAGCTCCATGCTTAAGCTGTATGATGGGTATACATGCAACCAGCATCTTCAGGTGGTCTCCATGGAAGATGCCAAAAAAGACATACTTTTAAAATATAAAGAAATGTTTGACGCCTTTGAGGAAGATAAGGAGGGCCTTCCTTCCAATCGTTTAATCACTTTTAAATACGAAAATTTAATAAAAGATCCCCTTAAAATTCTAGAAGAAGTTTATAAAACCCTGGATCTTCCAGATTTTGATGAGTATTATCCCGAAGTTGCAGCATATCTTAAAACATTGGAAGGATATCAGGTAAATAAAATTTCAAATTTTCCTCCTGATGAACTTCGAGAAATCAACAGGTATTGCCAAAGGGTTTTTGAAGTATACGGATATGATAAAATTGGGGCCTAATTCTTATTTCAGCAATAGACTGAGCTATAATAAAATTTAAAAACCTCTGAAACTCGCTGCGCTCATACAACCAGAAATTTTTAAATTTCACCATAGCTCGCCTTGAACATCTGACGCCAAAGTTATAGACCTTAAGGTCTATGGAACCAATTTCTAAAATTGATGAATAATGAAAATATTTAAGATCAAGTATGTGGTTATGTTTTTTTTTCTATTTTTTTGCATAATGGGTGCGGCCTTTTTGGTCTGGTATTTTTTGCATAAATCATATTCTCCTCCGGTTGTTGCCGGTGTAAAAGCTATATATGATATTCCCTACATAAATGATGAAATGTATAAACATCAACTCGATCTTTTTCTCCCTGAAAAAGAAAAAAAATATCCCATGGTCATCCTTGTTCATGGGGGTGGGTGGAAGCGTGGCGACCGGAGGGCGCTTATAGATGTTTATGGAGATATCGGCCGTTCTCTTGCTGCTAGTGGGATTGGTGCCGCAGCTATGAGCTACAGACTTGTCCCTGAATATTCCCTGGAGGATCAGCTGTCAGATGTTGCAGCCGCGCTTTCGTGGATGCATCAAAATGGAACAGAGTATGGCATTGATATGAATCGGATAATTTTGTGCGGGCATTCATCAGGTGCCCACCTTGCTTCCATGGTAGCCTTTGATCCCAGATGGCTGGCCGAATATAATCTAAAAACAGATATAATCAATGGACTGATTCTCTGGAGCGGACTTTACTATATAAAAGAGAATATTCCCAAAGCGAGGTTTTTTTCACGTTATAGAATATGGTATCCGGCCTTTGGGAAAAAACCGGAGTATTGGGAACTTATGTCACCTGTTTCATATGTAGAAAAAAACAGGTCATCTTTGCCAAAAACCCTTATTCTTTATGCCAGAAAAAATTTTAAAAGGGTTAAGGAGCATAGCCATAAACTGGCCGAATTATTGGGGCCTGATATTACCGGCGAGGTTGCGGTAATAGATGGAGAAGGTCATTTTTCCGAAGTTTTTCATGCAGATGAATCTGATAATCAATTGTTTAAAAAGATTGTTAAGTTTGTTGGATCTGTTGGTACTGAGCCATAGACCGTCTATTTGAAAAATGCAGATTCCAGAAACGCTTCAGGTATGATCTGATTAAAACTTTGAAACTGTTTGAACGTATTAGAGATCGTTAAGAAAGAACCCATCAAGGCTGAACCTATTTATATAATTCTCCGGCATATCATTTTGCATGCTTATATTTTTAGCGGGTTCTTTCTTTACGACCTCTTATGCGTGAGTTTTTCATGGTTTAATCAGATTATAGCTGAAGCGATGTATCTTAGCTAATTAACTTATTAATTACTTTTTTGCTATTGCACCCTGAAAATCTATGTGGAAAAAAGTTTTTTGTCTATTGCTTTTTCAAAAGCAGCTTTAGTGGTTATTTTTTCCTCCTTTATCAGCTGCATAAGATGTTGATCCATGCTTTGCATCCCTTCTGCAGTTCCCGTTTGAATCAAAGATGCAATCTGTGAAGTTCTCCCATCCCTGATTACACTGGCCAATGCCTTTGACCCAATTAGAATTTCAACTGCCGCGCATCTCCCTTTCCCGTCTTTGGTCTTTACCAGTTGCTGAGCAATGATAGCCTTTAAAGACTCTGATAACATTGTTCGAGTCTGAGCCTGCTGGTCGGCCGGGAAAGCATTGATAATTCTATCTATGGTTTTACCGGCACTATTTGTATGTAAAGTGCCAAAGACCAATATCCCCAGTTCCGCACAGGTCAGGGCCAGTGATATGGTCTCTAAATCCCGCATTTCTCCCACAAGAATAATATCAGGATCTTCCCTGCTGGCAACCATAAGAGCATCTGCAAAACTTTTGGCATGAGTGCCTATTTCCCGCTGGGAAAAAATCGATTTTTTATTTTTATGAACAAACTCAAGGGGGTCTTCGATTGTTATGATATGGGTGCTGCGAGTGTTGTTGATATAATCAATTATTCCTGCCAGGGTGGTCGATTTGCCGCTCCCTGTGGGGCCGGTTACTAAAACCAGGCCCTTTGTAAACTCGGCAATTGAGTTAACTGCCCCTGGCATATTCAACTGCTCCAGAGTTAAAATTTCAGTGGGAATAATGCGAAAAACTGCACCTATCCCTCTATGCTGATAAAAATAGTTACACCGGAAACGTCCCACACCCTCAAGTTCATAGGCCATATCAAAGTCAAGATTATTTTCAACAGTTTTCTGCTGTTCAAGGGTCAGAATTTTAAACAATACCTCTTTGTTTGATTCTGGTGTAAGCACAGGAAAGTCCATGGGAACAAGTTCTCCACGAAGTCTTAACAAAGGTGGAAATCCAATAACCATATGAAGATCGCTGGCCCCTTTATTCGCCATTTCCTTGAAATAAGTGTCAATAATAGCCATTATCTATACCTTTGCTCCTTCCTTATCAAGAATAGCCTTAAAGCGCTTTGGCTCATTGGCGCTTGCGTAGGCAGCTTCAGGTGTAATTTTCTTCTCATTAAGGAGTGCCATAATAGACTCATCCATAATTTGCATACCTACTCTTTTGCCTGTTTGCATCATGGATGGTATTTGAAAAGTTTTGGAATCTTTGATTAAATTAGTAAGAGGCATTGTCCCTATGAGAATTTCAGGTGCTAAAACCATTCTTTTTTTATCAGCAGCGGGAATCAGCCGTTGGGTGATCACAGCTTTTAGTGTTTCACTCAGCATGGCTCTGATCTGGTTTTGCTCGTTGGGAGGATAGGCGTCAATAATACGGTCTATTGTTTTAGGCGCACTTGAAGTAGCCATGGTTCCTATCACAAGGTGACCGGTTTCAGCGGCTGATATAGCCAAAGATATAGTCTCCAGGTCTCTTAGTTCACCTATCATTATAATGTCAGGGTCTTCCCGTAATGCTCCCTTAAGTGCGTTGCTGTAAGAGAGTGTTCCTGATCCTAACTGACGCTGGTTTACCACCCCTTTTTTTATGGGATGAATAAATTCAATGGGGTCTTCTACAGTGAGAATATGTAATGCTTTGTTAGTATTAATATAGTCGATCATGGCAGCCAGAGTGGTAGATTTCCCATGACCCGAAGGCCCGGTAATCAGAACAAGTCCCTGGTGATTTTCCAGGATATTGTAAGTGATTTCAGGAAGCCCCAGACCTGCAATATCGGGGATTTCAAGGGGAATCGCTCTAAAGACCCCCCCCAAACCATTATTATGTATCATGGCACTGCCACGGAAACGACCTATTCCTGATATTTCATAGGAAAAATCGAGCTGCATATCTTTTAACAGACGTTTTTTCTGGTTTGGAGTCAGAATTTCAAAAATTACCTTTTCTGCATTTTGCGGGGTAAGGGGATCGGTTTTTAATTTAATAAGCTTTCCAAACCTGCGAAGCATAAAAGGCTCTCCAGGTACAACATGAATATCTGAAGCATTATTATGAACCGCTGTTTTAAAAATTTTGTCGAGAATAACCATAAAAAAAGTCCTCATACAACAATCAGTAGATTAACAAGCTTAAATAAAATTTAAGCGTTATTTTTTTGTATCTGCTCCACTGGAAAAATGATTTCAATATGATTTTTATGTACATTTATAAAAGGAGTTGTAAAGAGATTATTTCCACCATTGCGATCTTCAATAACAACATCTGTGACAGCAATAAATGGCCTTGATTCAGAAATATAATCGGTTAGCCTGGTATTCTGAAAATTCGAGATATCCCCAGTGATTTTAAAATTATTTGTGAATATAATAACTTTAGTTTTATCATGGAGCTCACTCATTTTTTTCTCCTCCGGTTTAATATGGTTATTTTAAAAATAACGAACAGGGGCTGAAAATATGAATGTATAAAGGATGTGGACAAGTTCTGAATTTATAGTCTATACAAAGTTTGCAGATCAGAAAGTAGAGCGCAGGTTGTGGTATGAAGTAGTATGTGAGCTTCGAAAAAAATGATTTAATTAAAGCCCATGGGATTTTTAATACAGATAAATTCTGTGTAACTTTCTTTTATCTATTTGTCAAATTTTTATTCAGAAGATTATTCAGGAAAAATTTTTCCTGGATTTAATATTCCATTGGGATCAAATACTGTTTTTATTTTTTTCATTAAATCAATCTCACAAGGGGAGAGTTCTTTTTCAATATAAGGCATCTTGGTTAATCCCACACCATGTTCACCTGAAATTGTCCCTCCCAGTTCAATGGTATAATCAAACACCTCATCAATCGCTTTATTTGCCTTTTTTAGTTCTTCTCTATTATTTTTATCAAATATAATATTAAAGTGGATATTACCATCCCCAGCGTGGCCAAAACTCACCATAACAAGGCCGGTTTTATCCCTTATGGTATTAATTTTTTCAACCATATCGGGGATTTTGCTTCTGGGTACAACAATATCCTCACTGAGCTTGTCAGGACCATAGGTAAAAAGAGCCGGAGAAATAGCTTTTCTGGCCTTCCAAAAATTTACAGCCTCTTCCTTTGATCCAGCTGTTTTAACATTGACAGCTCCTTTTGATATACAGATATTTTCCAGCTCCTTTGCTTGAATATCAACCGCATCCTTTGTCCCGTCCACCTCCATGAGAAGAATGGCTTCGGCATCCACAGGAAGCCCGGCTTTAAGGTAGGTTTCAGCACATCTTATGGAGGCATTATCCATGAATTCAATGGTACGGGGGATTATACCCTTTCTTATTATTTCAGATACTGTTTCAGTGGCTCTTTTTACTTTTGCAAAAACGGCAATCATCGTACCCACATTCTGTGGAAGGGGGAGGAGTCTTAGAGTCATACTCGTAATAACCCCCAGGGTACCTTCAGATCCAACAAAGAGCCGTGTGAGGTCATATCCCACCACGCCCTTTGCTGTTTTCACGCCTGTATTTATTAATTCACCAGTGGGAAGAACAACTTCAAGTCCCAGTACATAATCCCTTGTAACGCCGTATTTTACAGCTCTGGGTCCTCCAGAGCACTCAGCGACATTTCCTCCAAGGGTAGAAAAATCATGGCTTGCGGGGTCAGGAGGATAAAAAAGCCCTTCTTTTTCCACTTCTTTATGAAGCCTGCCGGTCACAACTCCCGGCTCCACTTTCACAATAAGGTTATCTTTATCAATATTAATGATTTTGTTCAAACGGGTCAAAGGAAGAACCACTCCCTGCTTAACAGGTAATGCGCCCCCTGTCATTCCAGAACCTGCCCCCCTGGGGATTACAGGAAATTTGTATTCATTGGCAAGTTTTAATATGGCGGATATCTCTTTAGCGTCTTTGGGGAATACAACTGCGTCAGGGAGGTATACAGATTGTGTTGCATCATAGGAGTAACAGAGAAGATCTTCTTTTTTCCTTGTGCAGTTGGCAGGACCTGATATGCGGATGAGTTTTTTAAAAGTCTTGCTGGATAATGTCATTGTCGAAATCCAAGCCCTGGTAAAAATTATACGGATTTGCTTTTGTCTGATGATTTTTAAGATAATTAATTTTATTTGGTAATCTGTTAAAACCTTTAGCTTTTTTCTTCTATTTTTATAAAATTAATTATCTTAAAAATCCATAAGGCACTCTTTAAAAATTTCCGGATTCAATCTTTTTGGTGATAATTTCAACCTGTTTTTTCATGGTAATATCTTCTTTTATTGCATGTTCAACTTTTCCTATGGAATGAAGAACAGTTGCATGATATCTGTTAAAAGACTTTCCTATTACCTGCAATGGAGAATCTGTATAATTACGGGACAAGAACATGGCAATATGTCTTGGCCTTACCACACGCTGCTTGCGGGAGCGGGAAACAAGATCATTAACAGTAACATTAAACTGTTTGGATACAAGTTTTTTTATAATTTCCATTGTAACGGTTTTGCGAATACGAATAATATTTTTGACAACACTCTCAGCCAGGGGGAGATCAATGGTAACACCTAATAGAGAAGATTTGGCAGCAACTCCTATTAACCCGCTTTCCACCTGCCTGACATCTTCTGTTAGCTCACTGGCCAGATATTGGGCTACATCATCTGGAATAGAATATCCATAGACCTTCGATTTTTTCTGTAATATCCTGACCCTTGTCCGAAAATCAGGAACTTCAATATTCGAAATAAGAGCAGATGAAAGGCGTGAACGTAATTTGTCACTTAATTTAGGTATATCTCCTGGAAGATAACAACTGGAAAATATTATTTTCTTGTCCGACTCATGTAAATAATCGAGTGTTGTTGCAAGTTCTGTTTGAGTACGCTCTTTGCCACTGAGATATTGAATATTTTCCAGGAGCAAAACATCACATCCATCTCTATATTTTTTCTTGAAATCACTGAATGTATCATTTTTAAATGCCTGAACCATTTCATTGGTGAAATCTTCTGCAGTGATATAGTAAATTCGGCTGGAAGAATTTTCAGAAAGGATGTAATGTCCTATTGCTTGGGAAAGATGACTCTTCCCCATTCCTGGTTTTGACATCAAGTACAAAAAATTCTGGGGAAGATTTTGGCGTGACGCAAGGGAGAGGGCTGCAGAAAATGCAAAATCATTATTGTTTCCCACAACAAACTGATCAAATGTAAAATTATTTCTCAAATAACGTCCGCTTTGTACACGTAATTTACTGCCAGGAAAAGGGATTTGTGAGGTGGCGGCTGTTTTTTTTAAATCATATTGACTAAAATCGGCAACTTCGATTATTAATTTATAGGCTTTTCCGAAAACTCGTTTGATTTCTCCATCAAGAACAGCTCCGTATTGATCAAGAATACGTTTTTTAGAATAAAAATTCGAACAGGAAACAACCACAGAATCTTTTTTTGCCGTTTGAAATTCTATCGGTTTGATCCACATGTTATAACTGTGCTCGGGAAGAGCTTGTTTAACACTTGTTTTCACTTCGTTCCAAAGAATTTTCATTTTTTTGTTACCTTATATTATCCTGGTGAAATTAATTGTTTTAAAATCTGTAGTGCTTATTGGAGTCTGCAGATTAATTGGCGCTGGAGCAGATGTTCTGCTGCTTTTAAATAATTTTTACCCATCTGTCAAACTGGAAAAAAACGTTTTTTGTTTATTCTTTTATAAAGTTATAAACAATTTATATCTATCTGTTTTTTTTACGTTTTTTTCAAAAAATCTTTGCAACCTGCTTTAAATACACTGTTTTTTTAAATATTAAATTTTTGTAAAAATTTTAATAATATCTGCTACATTTGCATATTTGTTAACAATTATAATCTAATTATTGACAATTGGTTTTCGTAAAATAGCTATTGAAATCTTTGATTATCTTTAAATGTTATAAAATGTTTAAAATAAAAAATATTAGGGTTTGTTTTAGCCTGGCCATTTAGTGCTGAGTTGTGAGTATTTCATATCTGGAAATGGCCGAAATTAAAATAAAACCAGCCCCAAATATTATCATCTGATCTTCGTCACATATGTAATTTAATAAGTTCTGGCAATTGTTTATAAAAAAGTATAACCTTATTAACAAGTATGGCGGTTATAAACAAAGAACAGTCAAATTAAAAAAAGCAGGCTATTATAATGAAAAAGAAACTTCCTATTATCGGTATTACCATGGGGGATCCTGTGGGAATAGGCCCTGAAATTATTTTTTCTGCACTTGAAGATCCTGCCATATATGATCTATGCAGGCCTGTTGTGTTTGGAGATTTTGCTGCCCTTGAAAATGCTAAAAAATATACAGGGAGCAAACTCAAGATTTTACCTGTGGATAAACCTGATGCAAAAGTATTCAGGCACGGAATAATTAATTTAATAAACTTGTCAGAACTTGACCCCTGCAAAATCATACCAGCAAAACCGACGCCGCAAACAGGTAGGGTAATGGTCGATTATATTAAAGCTGCTGCTGACATGGCTGTAAGCGGAAATATTGCCGGGATTACAACCTGTCCCATAAACAAGGTGGCCATGCAAATGGGTGGAAGTGAGTTTACGGGGCATACAGAACTTTTGGCAAATCAAACAAAAAGCACAAATTTTGTTATGATGCTGGCAGGTGATAGATTGCGAGTGGCTCTTGTAACCATTCATAAACCTTTAAAACAGGTTCACAAAATAATATCTGAAGAAAAAATTCTGCAGACTATACAGATTGTTAATACTTCCTTGCAAGAACGCTTTGGTTTTAAAAATCCAGTAATTGCAGTTGCAGGATTAAATCCCCATGCAGGAGAGAATGGGATCTTCGGTGATGAGGAAAAAAGAATCATTGCCCCTGCAATAGATCGGGCAGTAAAAGAGGGGATTAATGTTAAAGGAGCATTTCCTCCTGACACGGTATTTTATCATGCAATAAATGGAAAGTACCACGCAGTCATATGTATGTACCACGATCAGGGTCTGATTCCGTTTAAACTGATACATTTTAAAGATGGAGTAAATACTACTCTGGGACTTCCAATAATACGAACGTCGGTTGATCACGGCACGGCTTATGATATTGCAGGGACTGGAAAAGCAGATCCAGGGAGTCTTCTCGCAGCAATCAGGATGGCTGCTGACCATGGCAGGAATTTTTTTTCGCGTGGTATATAATTACATATTGTAACTATTCAGCGTTGCTGATTACACCTGCTGCCGTACATATTAGCTGAATAGTTACTACATATTTTTTATAAATTAAGGACGAATAATGGCTTTTAAGTGGCTTAAAAAGAAAAAAAAAGATGAAGAAACAGAAGAAAAAATAGTTGATGGGATACTTGATGAAATAAAAGAAGGGGATAACAGCGAAACCGGTACAGATGATGATTATATCCCTGAAGAACCGGAGCCGAGGAGTAAGGAAAAGGATTTAAGTGATATTCCAGGTGATCTTGAAGAGGATGCCATGGACGATGAAAAAGAAAAAAAATCGTTTTTAAGTCGTTTTAAAAAGAAAAAAAAAGATGAAGAAACAGAAGAAAAAATAGTTGATGGGATACTTGATGGAATAAAAGAAGGGGATAACGGCGAAACCGGTACAGATGATGATTATATCTCTGAAGAACCGGAGCCGGGGAGTAAAGAAAAGGATTTCAGTGATACTCCAGGTGAAGTTGAAGAGGGTGCCACAGATGATCAAG
>Ga0190313_1001184_pt1 | contig 14224 bp, 12 predicted proteins | sample 4870071011_MG_FD_169989 | JGI IMG/M metagenome (GOLD analysis project Ga0190313, IMG submission 169989) | Hydrothermal vent sediment bacterial communities from Southern Trench, Guaymas Basin, Mexico - 4870-07-10-11_MG | ecosystem: Environmental > Aquatic > Marine > Hydrothermal vents > Sediment ...
CCACTTATTTTAAAACAATAAAAAATTGTCTCTTCAGCAGCACCTGCAATTTTCAACAACTCAGACAGTAAAATCTCTTTAAAAAAATATTAAGCTCAAGTACTCGAGATAGCCTTAGTGTAACTTTTGACTTTAACCTTCTTAGATTGCATGGTCAAGAAAAAATATAAAATGGAATAGAAAGATCCCTCTTATCGATTGTTAAATTTTTTGAAACGTGACATTTATTATCATAAATTCAAATCAATGGTCTTTGACGAAATACAGGCCTTCATAAAAAAACAGAACAGATATAATTTAAAAAATGGGGAACTTAAAGTATGACTCTTCAAAGTGTAACAGGCCTTCTCTTTTTCATACTGGCGGCATGGTGCCTGAGTGAAAATCGAAGAAACTTTCCTGTAAAAATAGTTATAATCGGCATGATTCTTCAGCTTATAGCGGGAGCTGTAATGTTAAAGTCCCCCATGTTCAGAAATATTTTCATATCTTTAAATTATATTTTCTTTTCCCTGGAAGAATCAACCATGGCAGGCACCTCCCTGGTTTTTGGCTATCTTGGCGGTGCCCCCCTACCCTTTGATGAAAAGATTCCCGGCTCTGCTTTTGTTCTGGCTTTTAGATCATTTCCCATAGTTCTTGTAATGAGCGCATTATCCGCTCTCCTGTTTTACTGGAAAATTCTTCCCTATATTGTAAGAGCTTTTTCAAAAATTTTACAAAAAACCATGGGGATAGGCGGCGCAGAAGGGATGGGAGTAGCAGCAAACATGTTCATGGGAATGGTCGAAGCTCCCCTTTTAATTCGCCCCTATCTTGAAAAAATTACAAAAAGTGAGCTGTTTACAATCATGACATGCGGAATGGCTACAATTGCGGGGACTGTCATGGTTCTTTATGCTACCATCCTCGACAAAATTATCCCGGATATAATTGGACATATTCTCACAGCATCAATTATCAGTCTCCCTGCGGCCATAGTTGTTTCTAAAATCATGATACCTGAAACAGAGAAACCGACTTCAGGTGATATATCCTCTGCAAATATGAATTCGAGTTCCATGGATGCAATCACCAAAGGGACGATTCAAGGTATCGATCTTCTCATAAATATAATAGCCATGCTGATAGTACTTGTTGCAATTGTACATTTTGTAAATATGATGTTCAGCATACTTCCCGATATCAGCGGGAAACCTATAAGCCTCCAGCGTATTATGGGAATCTTAATGGCTCCGGTTGCATGGCTTATGGGAATACCCTGGAGTGAATCCCTGACTGCCGGTTCTCTTTTAGGCACAAAAACAATTCTTAACGAATTTATAGCCTTTATTCAGCTTAGCAATTTATCCACTGGACAACTGGGTGATAAAAGCCTTATAATAATAACTTATGCATTATGCGGTTTTGCCAACCTAGGGAGTCTCGGAATAATGATCGGAGGCATGGGAGCCATGGCTCCCAACAGACGTAATGAGATCATATCACTCGGCATCCGATCAATTATAGCAGGAACAATTTCAACCTGCATGACAGGCGCTGTAGTGAAAATCCTCTATTAATAATAAATAACAGCAGCTTAAAAAATTATAATTATTCAGTTATTTGATATGTGTAGCTTCAGCCACGTAATCGGCATAGCTTCTAAGTAACAAAAACAATAAAACTCCCCCTGCGCGCAAAATTCTAATCGAACACTACCGCAAAAATTTATCAGATATCAAAAAAAAGATTATTTTTATGAAAATAGACCCACAATACTGGATAAACCGGCTCGGTCTTAAAAAGCATCCTGAAGGCGGTTATTTTAAGGAGACATACCGCTGTGAGGAAACTGTATGCATGAATGCTTTGCCAAAAAGATTTGCTGAAGAAAAAGCCTTTTCCACAGCTATATATTTTCTTTTAAAAGGAGACCAGACATCATATTTCCACAGACTAAAAGCCGATGAACTGTGGCATTTTTACCATGGCAGCTCTTTAACCTTACATATAATAGATCCCCATGGGGATTATAATAAAATACAGCTTGGCAGCAACTTTGAAAATGGTGAAACTTTTCAGAGGATCATTAAAAATGGTGCCTGGTTCGGAGCAACGGTTGATGACCATACATCCTATTCTTTGACAGGATGTACAGTTGCACCAGGGTTCGGTTTTAATGACTTTGAGCTGGCAAACAGAGACCAGATGCTCAAAATGTATCCTGAACATGCTTTAATAATAAAAAAACTAACTCTTCCATTTTTATAAAATATGAAAAAAACAAAAACTGAACAAGCAGGAGAAGATCTGTTTAATTTTGCCATTGACCGTAGTGACACAAAGACACTTATGGCGCACCTGCACAAAGAGGCTATTATAAACCGAACCAAAGTTGAATATGAACTTCAGATATTAAGAATTGTCAGCGTTGGATGGGGCATATCATATTATCTTGAAAACGCCGCGTATAAGAATGATCTTGTGCAGCTCTACTGGATGGGAATCCATGAGTTCTCGCAAGATATTTCCTCAACCTCCGGCCTTTTGATTGATAAAGATATTGATTATTTTCAAATTTTAAAAGACCGCCTCGACACCTATTTGAAAACATTGTATCAAGGCAAAAAAACACCTGATCCGGTTATGGTTATAGGTCCAAAATTTGCCGAAATTTGCGGAAACGGGGATGACATATTTACCATAATGACAGGCTCAAGGATGTTTTCAACTGCGCTTGGCGGTGTTAAAGAATGCCTTAACCTCCTGTCTTCAAAAGAAAGCCTGTAAAGGATAAATTTTGGCAGAATTTAAAACACACCTCACAGGGGGTATGGTTACAGGCATCTCCATTGCCCTGGGGGGAAGTCTGTTCCTGAGATTAAATGCTGTCCAGACCTGTGCCGTTTTTCTCATGGGTGTAACTGGAGGAATTCTGCCTGATCTTGACAGCGATTCAGGCAAACCCCTGGCCATTTTGTGCAGCCAGTTATCTGTGCTCATACCGGCGTTACTGGTTGACAGGATTATCAGGGATGTAAATAATTCACCGGAATTTTTGATCAGCTATTTTGTACTGTCATATTTTTTTATTAATAATATTATATGTGAGATCATAAAAAAAATAACAAAGCACAGGGGAATAATGCACAGCATCCCCTTTGCTTTCCTTTGCGGAGGAGGGGTCTACCATCTGTTTGTGCCATCTGGCCGACACATGGCAGTTACAGCAGGCGTGGCATTATTCAGCGGCTGCATAGTCCACTTGGTGCTTGATGAACTCGATTCACTGACCATTAAATTTGGAGTCATTCCTGTAATAAAGAATTCATGTGGTACAGCATTAAAATTTCGATCCGGCTCAGGATTGGCAACAGCATTTATTTACATTATAACAATCTTTTTGTTTATTAAAATGTAACTATTCAGCTAATATATGACTCTGTTGATTTAATCCGATTTTTCAAAAAATGGTCAAAAATAAGGAACCATTTATCATTCGTTTGCCTGAGATCGTCAAAATTTGAGCTTCTCAGGAAGTCTATTTTTTGGTAATTTTCTTTAGGCATAGTAAATCAACAGAGTCATACATACAGCAGCAGGTATAATCATAAGAGGTTGTAAAGAAAGAAAATTCGGAAAATTTAATTGTTTTTACAGCATGCGAATAAATTTCTTGAATTTCTAAGTTTGCTCCGCCAAAGTCGCACTAAATTCCCTCAATTCATCAAAAAATTACAATTTTATAATCTTGACTTTTCCTATGATTGACATTATTTTGATTAAATAATATCTGGAGCAAATTATTTTTTACAATGACATTTGACATCCACAATTAAACCAAGAGAAAATATGGAAAATACTATCTTTAAAATGAATAAAAGTTTGGCAACAAACCTGTTATCATTGGGTTGTGTAATTATTGGCGTACTTCTTTCCAACCATATAATTTTAAACACAGGTTTATTCGCTCTGTCCGGCGCAATAACTAACTGGCTGGCCATTCACATGCTATTTGAAAAAGTACCTGGTTTATACGGTACCGGTGTAATACCGGCAAGATTTGAAGATTTTAAAACCGGAATCCACAATCTTGTTATGGGACAATTTTTTTCCCATGAAAATATGGAACGATTTTTCAAACAGGCAGCGCCTGAAAAGATTAACCTTGCCCCAATGATAGATGGAATAAATTTTGAGCCTTCTTTTGATACAATTCTTACAGTTGTTATGAGCTCATCTTTTGCTCCCATGATCAGCATGATTGGAGGTACTGAGGCTTTAATGCCGATGAAGGAACCTTTTGTAATTAAAATCAAGGAGACTCTCCTTGATATTGCAAACAGTGACTCCATCCAAGAAAACATCCGCACCTTTCTTAAAGAATCGACCGACATTGATGAAACCATCAATAAAATTGAGACAATTGTAAAAAACCGGCTTGATGAACTGACCCCCCTGATGGTTAAAGATATAATTCAGGAGATGATAAGAAAACATCTGGGGTGGCTTGTGGTATGGGGTGGTGTGTTTGGAGGTATAATCGGATTTATAGTATCTTTTGTAAATTAGGAACAAAAATTTTATAAGTTGAACGAAATAATTTGTCTTTTGGCCCATCTACTTCGTTGCATCAAAGCCCGAATACGTATAGTATGCAACCTTTAATGCGCCTTGTATATGGGCCAAAATCCTGCGCTATTTCTGCTCAACTTATTTCATCTCCGTTCCTACCAAACCATCATAAATTAATCCTGGTATTGATTACTATTTTTCCCTTGCTTTCCTTAAGATACGCACCTGTAATTTCAGGATCATGTTCAAAAAAGAATATCCAGTTTTTTTTAACGGCCTCTTTTAAAAATTTTTCCTTCTCTTCCATGATGGTCACCGGGTAAAGATCGTATCCCATATTCCAGGGGACAGGGAGATGGGCGGATGTTGGAAAAAGATCGGCACAAAAAAAAAGAGATTCAGTATCCCCTTTTATTAAAAGATGCTGCTGTCCAGGAGTGTGCCCGTTTGTTACAAAAACGTCTATCCCGGGAAACAGCTTCTCAGGCCCATTAACCAACCTTAATACTTTTAATGTTTCCAATGGAAGAAAATCATCCTGACAATAACCTGATTTATCTCTAACATTAGGATTTTTTGCAGCGTCCCACTGATCTTTTTGAATGTAATATACAGCATTGGGAAACGTAGGCACAACCTTACCATCCTTTAAAGAGGTGGCCCCGCCAGTATGATCAGAATGGAGATGGGTAATAAAAACATCGGTGATGTCATTGGAAGTCAGCCCGAATTTTGAAAGTTTTTTATCGAAATCAATAATTCCTCTTTCGATTCCGTATATTTTTTTTTCTTTTTCAGATAGTTTATTTCCATACCCGGTATCCACGAGAATATTCCTGCCTTTTCCATGAATCAATAGAGAATTTAATGTCATGGAAATGCGGTTGTTGGAATCTGCAGGGAACTTGCTGCTCCACAAAATTTTTGGCACAACTCCAAACATGGCACCCCCATCCCCTCTGAATCGATCCAGAAGTATGGAAGAACATTCGTAATCTCCAAACCTCATTTATATCACCCCAAATTAAAATTTTATAAACTTTTCATACATAAGTTTTTCATGGTTCAATCATATTATAATGGTTTTTCCCGATGTCCACATTCGGCATTAGTACATAAAAAAAACTTTCCATCCTTTTTAGTTACTTTTTCAACCATAAAACTTTTTCCGCATTTGGAGCATTTTCTATTTACGGGTCTGTCCCAGGTGGCAAATTTGCAGTCGGGATAACGGTTACAGCCAAAAAAAACTTTCCCCCGCTTAGTTTTTTTCTCCACTATTTCCCCACTGCAGCCCTCTTCAGGGCAACTCACACCTATTTGCCGCAAACTCCCACCGGAGTTTATGGACTCAGTATATTTACATTCAGGATACCCCGAACAGGCTAAAAAAATTCCATATGTACCATTTTTTTTCACCATTGGTTTGTTGCATTTTTCACAAACCTTATCTGTAACTTCACTTTTAATATACTCTGCGAGCTTAATTTTACCCTTTTCGTCCCTGGTATAATTTATGGTAAATGAGCAATCAGGGTATCCGGCACAACCAAGATAATGACCATTTCTTCCAACTTTAACATAAAGCTTATGTTTTTTACATTCAGGGCAAACCACATCTGTTACAAAACCCTGGCCCCGCATACTAAGCATTCCATCGGCCGCAGCATCAAGATCTTTTTTAAACAATTCATAAAAAGCAGATAAAACCTTTACAAAATCTGTATCTGCTGTTTCCACGCTATCAAGATTATTTTCAAGCTTGGCAGTAAATTCAACATCAAAGAGATCCGGAAAGCTCTTAACCAGAAGGTCGTTTACAATAAGACCAAGCTCTGTGGGCCTAAAATATGATTTAAGAAGTTCCACATATCCCTTATTTCTGATTGTTGAAAGAATGGTCGCGTAGGTACTGGGCCGACCTATGCCATTTTCTTCAAGCTCTTTTACCAGAGAAGCTTCGGAAAACCTTGGAGGAGGGATTGTAAAATGCTGTTTTGGCTCAAGCTTCTTCTGATTAAGGATCATTCCCTGGGAAAGTTCTGGTAATTGTTTTTTTGCATCGTCACTTTTCTGTTTCATTTCTTCATCTGCAGAAAGATATATTGCCATGAACCCTGGGAATTTAACACGGGAACCGCTTGCAGTAAATATGTACTCCCCTGCCTTAATTATCAGAGAATTCTGATCAACAAGCGCCTGCTTCATCTGAGATGCAACAAATCGATTCCAGATAAGCTGATACAACAAAAACTGTTCCCTGGATAAATAAGACTTCAATTTATCAGGCGTATTAAATACAGAGGTGGGTCTTATTGCTTCATGGGCATCCTGAACCTTTTTTCTATTTTTAAAGAACCTAGGTTTAGTAAGGGAATAATTTTCACCTAAAGTTTTTTTAATAAATTGCTGTGCTTCAAGAGCAGCTTCCTCTGAAATCCGCATGGAATCGGTACGCATATAGGTTATCAGCCCTTCAGGCTCACCATCGTCTATATTGATACCTTCATAGAGCTGCTGCGCTATGACCATTGTTTTTTTTGCGGTAAATCTCAGCTTTCTTATGGCATCCTGCTGCAGTTTGCTGGTGGTAAATGGGGGGGCTGGATTTCTTTTAATTGTTTTCTTAGTAATTTTTTCAAGTATAAATTGCTCTTTTTTAAGCTCTCCCAAAATTTTATCAGAAGATTTTTTATCAGGTATTTCAATTTTTTTTCCAGCTTTTTTAGAAAGTTTCGCAGTAAAATCAGGGGGAATATCACCTTCTAAAAGAGCCGTAATTGACCAATATTCCTCAGGATTAAATGCCTGTATAGCCAGCTCCCTTTCACATATAATTCTGACCGCAACCGACTGTACCCGACCTGCGCTTAATCCTCCCTTCACCTTACGCCATAAAAGGGGAGAGATCATATATCCAACCAGCCTGTCGAGTATTCGACGGGCCTGCTGGGCATTAAATTTATTTTCATCAAGGTCAACCGGTGAAGCAATTGCTTTGTTTATACCGGCCTTTGTAAGTTCGTGGAAAAGTACTCTATAAAATTTTCTCCCTTTCCTCTTTAACAAATCCGCAGTATGATATGCGATTGCCTCCCCTTCCCTATCCGGATCAGGAGCAAGATAAACTTCAGTAGTACCAACGGCCGCCTGCTTTAACGATTTTATTATTTTCTGTTTTCCCTGAATCACTGTATATTCAGGCTTGAAATTTTCGGCTATATCAATCCCAAGTTCTTTTTTCGGAAGATCCTTGATATGGCCAACTGTGGCTGCAACGTTGTAATCCTTGCCAAGATATTTTTTTATAGTCCTGACCTTAGTCGGTGATTCTACAATAATTAACGGTTTACTCAATCGATATTTTCCTTTAATATAATAAAATTGGTCAGTTAACAGATTAGACAACAACCTCGTAATTTCTCAATAAATTCGGGTAAACATTACATAAACCCGCCCACAGATAATTAAGGATCGGAATCCTGCTTTAAAAAAAATTTTCCTGGCAACTGTGAAACCAGCCCTTTTAATTCCAACCCTAAAAGTATACCGGATAATTGACCAGGCCTCATGGGAACAGCTCTCACAAGTTCATCCATATGGACAGAATAGGAACTTAGACTATCCAAAACCAGCTTTTCTTCCGAGGATAAAGATGAATTTTCAAGGGGCAGCTTATCATCATCATTGTGATTCTCCGTATCCGGTTCTACTATGATATTTAAAATTTCTTCTAAAATATCTTTCGCATTTTCCACAAGCTTTGCACCCTGTTTAATCAGATTATGAGTTCCGGAACTTTTAGGCGAATTAATATTTCCAGGTACTGCAAAAACTTCTCTATTATGCTCTGCTGCAAAACGTGCGGTTATCAAAGAGCCACTTTTTTTTGTTGCTTCAACAACAACTGTTCCAAGAGAAATACCGCTGATTATCCGGTTTCGTTTAGGGAAATTGTATGCCAAAGGTTTAGTTAAAAGAGGAAATTCCGAAATAACAGCACCATTTTGTGCAATTTTGTCAAAAAGTTCTTTATTTTCCAAAGGATAAATATTTTCAAGACCGCTTCCGAAAACTGCTATTGTACGCCCTCCCCCGCTTAATGCTCCGGTGTGTGCGGCGGTATCTATCCCCCTTGCCATACCACTTACCACGGTGATACCATTAAACGCAAGATCTGCGCATAAACGTCTGGTGGCAACCATTCCATATGATGTGGCAGCCCTGGAACCTACAACAGATATATTTTTTCTGGAACTGCCCAGAGTTCCATGAACGTACAAAAAAGGAGGGGGATCATATATCTGAAGTAGAAGATAAGGATAATCAGGATCAGTAAGTGTGACAATACGATACCCCTTTTTTCTAACAATGGAGTAATCCTGTTTAACCTGTTCAGAAATTTTATGGTTCAATATGGCTAAAGCCAGGGGTTTGTTTATCCTCCCCAGGGAAATAAGTTCATCAACAGATGAAGTTAAAACCCTTTCAGGAGTTTTAAAACGATCCAGAAGAAGCTTAAAAAGACGATTCCCCACCCCTGGAACACTCCGCAAAATAAACCATGGTAAAAAATTTTCCATGATATAAAAAATTACACCCGTTTTTCAAACAAATCCCAAACAAGTAAAATAGGGCTTGCAACAAATATTGACGAATACGTACCAACAAAGATCCCTATGATCATAGCAAAAGCAAAGTCATGTATTATACTCCCCCCAATCAAAAAAAGTGATACCACAACCATAAGGGTTGTAAAAGAGGTTAGTATGGTACGATTTAAAGTTTCATTAATACTTTTGTTGATATTTTTTTCAAGAGAATTGTTCTGGTATTTACGCAAATTTTCCCGTATTCGATCAAAAACAATAATTGTATCATTTAATGAATAGCCTATGATCGTCAGAAGCGCCGCTATAATAGAAAGTGTAAAGTCTAAATCCAATAAAGAGAAAATGCCAACTGTAATAATTACGTCATGTATAATAGCGACAATAGCACCCATGGCATATTTTAATTTCAGAAACCAGAAAAATACAAGTGTAACAATCAATGCTACACAAATCAAAACAGGAATACTGTTTTCAAGATTGAAAAAAATACAAATTTTCCGAACAAAAAGCAATGCAAAAATCAGGGCGGCTGTCATTACCCCACTTACAAGCCACTTCATCTCAAATCTACCAGATATGTATATGGCTATAAAAAGAAGAGCGTAAAACATCGAAAAAAGGGCTTTTTCCCTTAAATCACTTCCAACCTTGGGTCCGACCATCTCCACCCTGCGGATATCTGCATCATTTCCCGTGGATAATTTAACCGCTTTTTCAACTTTTAATGATAACCCCTCTGTTGCGGCATCCAGAGCATCCGCTCTTATGAGGTACTCATTCTCCTTTGGATCTCCAAAAACCTGAACAGTCGATTTGCCTAGCCCAATTGTTGCAAGACCAGCCTTTATCTCGTCCATACTGGTTTTTGTCATAAACTTCACCTGAATCAATGTCCCACCGGCAAAATCGATTCCATAGTTTGGTCCCTTGTGAATAACAAGAGATACGATGCTAACGACGATCAGTGCAACTGAAAGAAAAAAAGCAATTTTACGTTTAGCAATAAAATTTATATTTGAATCAGATTTAATAAGCTGCATTAAAATTTATCTCCGCACCTGTTATATGCTCAATGTTTTAATACTACGATTTTTCAAAAAATAATCGAAAAATTGCCGTGTCACTATAAGGGAAGTAAACAGACTTGCGATTACGCCAAGGCTCAAGGTCACAGCAAAACCTTTAACAGGACCTGAACCAAACTGAAACAGAACAACCGCAGCAATAAGGGTCGTGACATTTGCATCAAGTATTGTTAAAGCAGCACTGCTGTATCCGGCATCTATGGCCCCACGCGGGGTTCGGCCTATACCAAGCTCTTCTTTAACACGCTCAAAAACAATCACATTAGCATCAACAGCCATGCCTATTGTAAGTACTATCCCTGCAATTCCTGGAAGAGTTAAGGTGGCCTGAAAAGCGGCAAGGCCGGCTGCTATTAAAATAATATTAAGGACAAGGGCAAAATCTGCTATCAGGCCGGAGCCCTTATAATAAATAAGCATAAACAATAGCACCAAAATACCACCAACAGTCATGGCTAAAATGCCGTCATTAATCGAATCTGTCCCAAGAGACGGTCCCACTGTACGTTCCTCAAGAATTTTCACCGGCGCAGGCAGGGCTCCCGCTCGAAGGATAATAGCAAGATCGTGGGCTTCATCCGTTGTGAAATTTCCGGTAATACGGGCTTCACCCCCTGTGATTTTATCCTGAATAACAGGAGCTGAATAGACTTTGTTATCAAGAACAATGGCAAGCCTTTTTTTAAGATTCGCACCGGTTACCCTGGAAAAATCCCTTGTACCTTTTTTATCGAATTTAATGGAAACATATGGTTCATTATATTGAGAATCTATCTGAAGCCGTGCATCTGTAAGAGTTGCTCCGGTTAATGCTGTCCTTTTTTTAATCAAAAAGGGTTTTTTAATAACCTGGCCTGTATCCGGGTTTTCAATAAACTGGTATAATATTTGACTCCCTGGAGGCGGGGTCCCTTTTAACGCGGCATCCAGATCATGGGTTTCATCAACAAGCTTGAATTCTAAAAGAGCAGTTTTCCCTATAAGATCTTTAGCCCTTTCTGTTTTTTTAATCCCAGGAAGCTGCACAAGTATTCTGTTTTTACCCTGAATACGTATATCCGGTTCACTAACACCAAATTCATCGATCCTATTTCTGATTGTTTCCACGGCCTGATCCACGGCCATTCTTTTAATATCCTTTACCTCATCTTCCGGAAGACTCAAAAAAACAGTGCAGATATTATCAGAAACAGATTTTGAAAGAAAACGTAAATTTTTGTAATCAGAATTCATAAACTCGGTAAATTTATCAAGATTATCTGCATTTATCTTTATTGATAATTTTAAACCCTTAAGAAGATTTATTCCCCTGTGTCTGATATGCTCTTTTTTAAGATCCCCGCGAATTTCATGGGAAATACGCTCCAAAGTACTCTCCACAGCTTTATCCGTATCAACCTCCAAAACAAGATGCATCCCACCTTGAAGATCAAGACCCAGATTTATTTTTTTATGAGGCCAGGTATCAGGAATTGCCGTGGGGAGAACATAAACAATTGCCATAACAATTACTGTAAAAGATAATACCAATACCCATGAAATATTTTTCAATTCTTTTATCCCCAATATATCAGTAACGTGAAAAAAATAGAAAAAAACCTAAAAGGCGTACTGATAATAAATTCTCAGATAATAATCCGATTTTAAAATTTAGCACGTTGGCCAAAGGCCGGAAGGGGTATTATAATACTCCAGCGACCGATAACGCCATGAAATTATTTATATGAAAATCTACAGTGCGTCGACTAAAGATTTTAACCGATAATCCAGTGAAATTATTTATATAAAACTCTATAGTCCTGATTATTCTTTCCCAGCCTGGGGCGATAGTTGCGTTGCAACACTTCCCCTGGAAATTTTAACACGAACCTTCTCCGCAATTTCAAGGGTCACAATGGAGTCATCCAAGCCTGTTATACGACCGTAAATCCCTCCCCCTGTAATTATCCTGTCCCCCTTCTTGAGATCATTGATCATCTGCTGCTGCTCTTTTTGTTTTTTTTGCTGCGGTCGAATAAGCAGAAAATAAAAAATAACAAACATCAGAATAAGAGGAATAAACGCGGCAAACCCTCCGGCAGCCTTCCCAGATGCACCTTGTGCACCCATTGCATATGCGATATTAATCAAAATCTAAAAACTCCTTTCATAATATGGTTACGTTACATTAAAGGCCATTTCCAATTAATTCCAGACCTCGTTGAGAGATAACTATTCAGCTAACATGTATAATCTGATTAAACCTGTTGCGTTTCTGAAATCAGTGACACTGAATAGTTACGTTGATTTTAGTATGATTTGTCCAAACTTATTAAAAAGCTACACAACTAATTACAATTCAGATTTACAATCAAATTTGTCAATAAAGTTATAAAATCTGCAGCTCAATGATTGTACATAATAAATGTATTTGGTCAATAAAAATCAGTAGTGTCCTGTTAGAAAGTTATAAGAAAAAAATACTTAGACGTTTAATTGTTTTTTCCGCTATTGCTGAAAAAAACAATTAAACTCCCCCCACGCAAAATCCTAAACGGACATTACTGTTTTGAATCTGCTTATAAAGTCCATCATATATCATTTTATGTCAATGCTTGTATAAAAAAGGATACATTTATCAAGCAATTTATTTAACTTCACCCCGACTTATTTTTGCATCTCATAACCTGCTGTTTTTTAGATATAAAACATAGTATTTTTTTATTTTATTTCCAATGCGCATGGTCTAAAAGTTGCGTAATCATGTTCAATCAGGGACAATCTCCTATTCATCTTCCTCTTCCACTTTATATTTTAAATTGCTACTGCCTCCAGCAGTTCCTATTACATAAATTCTATTTATTATACTATAAATAACTTTTTAAAAAAAAGGAGCTAAACAAATGTTTAAAGCTATAAAAATCATTATACTATCTATTTTTATTAGTATAACATTTTTCTCCAGTGCTGCTTTTAGCGCATTTTCAGCCCGTTCAGCAACTGTAAGTTGGGAGCAAAATACTGAAACTGATCTTAAAGGTTATAATGTTTACATGGGGACGACCAGTAAAACATACGAAAAACCGGTTTTCGTTGATAAAACAAAAACAAGCCATGTTTTCGAGCGCCTCAAAAGAGGCACAACCTATTATTTCACTGTAACAGCAATTGATTCTTCAGGAAATGAAAGTCTTTTTTCAGAAGAAGTTTTAAAAACTATTCCACGCATATTTATCAGGAGGCGTTAATCAAGGTCTGCTGTTCCTATGGAATCTGCATGGCTCAATACATACCCCAGGAGCCTGACAGATAATATTGGTAAAGAACCGGATTCAGCTCTGAGTTTACTTTTATCTTTTCCATCCGGTCTTTATCAAATATCCCTTTACCAAAATGAAACATTGAAATTAAAGCATCCTGATTCAAAAAGCGTGTCTTTATATCTTTAAAATTACTATTCAAAATATTTTTTTTACCATCAAAGGATTTTACATCTTCCTTTTTCAAACCAATAACCCAGCCCCACTCTCCCATTGTGGGTATGTGATTATGATATGGAATAGTATGAAACCCTGATTTTTCCATGGTTTTTATTATACACAAAAATGCATCCCGTGCAAAAAAAGGACTTGTAGCCTGGGTGACAAGCACACCCCCGGCAATAAGATGTTTTCGGGTCTCATTATAAAATTTTTCCGAATATAGATGAATAAGATCAATGGAATCCGGATCAGGTAAGTCGATTATAATGACCCCATACATATTTGAATCCTTTGCGATAAACCTGGCTGCATCTTCATGGATCAATTTTACTCTGATATCGTTTAAAGCGCCCTGGTTGACTGAAAGTAACACAGGGTGTTTTTTAGCAAGAGAAGTCATTTCCGGATCTATATCCACCAGCAAAACAGTCTCAACTCCATCATATTTCAAAACTTCCCTTAAAGCCAATCCATCCCCGCCGCCTAAAATAAGTACATTTTTTATATC
>Ga0190313_1001185_pt1 | contig 14215 bp, 18 predicted proteins | sample 4870071011_MG_FD_169989 | JGI IMG/M metagenome (GOLD analysis project Ga0190313, IMG submission 169989) | Hydrothermal vent sediment bacterial communities from Southern Trench, Guaymas Basin, Mexico - 4870-07-10-11_MG | ecosystem: Environmental > Aquatic > Marine > Hydrothermal vents > Sediment ...
GGAGGTGTGATCTAATTCTATCATTGGCATTCATTTTCATCTTTAGAAATCATCTCGCTAGTTTTTCTAATGAGCTTCTCTATAGGTGCTATTCTCTCTGATACACTCTCACTATCAAGTTTTGCTTCATGAAATCCCATCACGCGAAGATACCAGGCAAGATCCCAAGCATCCATAACAATGTCTCCCATCTCTTTCTTTAGAATCTTAACAGCTTTCTCTAAATCCGTTATTGTCCAGCGTCCTTGAGCACGAACCCTCGATATTATTTGATTAATATTGTAGTGCAGAGCTAATGCTTTTATTGCCTCTTCTACAGACTTGTATAGTTTCTCCGATGCCTGTATTGGGTCTTCATTAACAAGTTTTTTCCTTCTTCTAAAAATCTTCTCGCAAGATCAAGATGAACCCGCATTTCACTTGCGGGATCCAAATTAAGCCTCCTTATTATGTATTCTAAAAATTTTTTTCTATATCAACGCCCAGCTTAGAAGCCAAAGAGACTATATATTCTGGAACTTTAAGAGTAACAACCATCATAACCACGCAACCAAGGCTTAACCATATAGATAATTTTAGTTTCCTACCAAAAATATTTTGATTTAAATATATATAATATCCCGTTATCTCTTTGTCCGTGCTTGTGTACCTCGTGTACACCTTTGGCTCCTCCATGACGATCTCTGGTAATTCAGAGTCAAGCCTTGATAATCCAGCATATATGAGTCTGCCATGGCTATCAAAAGACTATAAGAAGAGAATATCTACGCATCAGCACACCACCTGATTCTATGGCATATGGAGCACCACCAAAGTGTGGCGGATCGCCACGCTGTTCTCCCACGGGTAGATATAAGATAAATTATTAAATCTGGAGGCGACTGTCCATCGATGTTGTTCATTCTTAGGTTTATGTGAATGGGCCGAAAATATTTGACTTAGGAACATAATGTTCTAGCTTGGTGGGTAGTTCCGATACTATTGTTCTGGAATTTGGCTATTCTTGTCATCGTTGATTATTTTAGCTTTCGATTCAGCAGTATTCTCCATCTAGAGTTTTTTTCTATTGTTTGCTTGGGGCCTTTTGGGTCTAGAAATATGTAGCGGTTTGATATTTTTAATTGATATTTTTTTGTGTGGAGTCTCGTTCCAACAATTTCCTCTAGTAAGAAACCAAGACGCTGGGTGGTAAAAGGGCTATCCAGTTTCTTGAGATATTCCACTATTTTTTGCATGTTTATTCGATTCTTGGCTAGGAGCATGGCTTTTGCGAGGTCTTGGACCAGGATATAGCGTCCTATAAAATATGTTGCGTCTATAATAGTTTTTTCCAGATCAGACATATTGACTAGTGTTCCTGAGTATGGTGCTCTGATATATCCAAAGAAGCGTTGGGGGTTGATGTATATCAATCTTACTTTTAGGCCCGCTATATTCAGTTTTCGTCCGCTGAAACGTCTGTTCATGGTAATTGCTTGGTACGTATATACTGGTAAATCGGATATTTTCCAGAATGACATAGCCGTATAGAGGCCAAAATAATATTGATTACCAAGGAGCGAATCTATGAATGCTACCCTTGGTACATTGGGAAGAAGCTTAGAATTTATCATAAATGTGCCACGCCATATCTTCTTTATCACTCCCTTTCTTAGCATTGTCCTTATTCTCTGATACGCCGTTATTGGCGCCCAACCATATAATGCTCGCAGATCCTCTGACCTAAAAACAAACTTCTTTCTAGATATCAGATCCGCTAATATGTTCAACATTGATTTTCTTTCTATTTTTATTCACCATAATATAGGATTATGAATATATTATACCTAACGGAAGTTCCAGTACTCCTCGATAAACTCTCTAACTCCATGTTTAACCTCACCGAAATCTCTCTGAATGTTTGATGGTATATAGATCTCGGAGAGTATCATAAAGTCGCTTTCTGATATTATCTCGTCCACAATGAAGAGAATTTTCCTGAGGTCAAAATCTGTGTTGTTTTCTCTGTTGTATTTTTCTACGATTTTTCTTAGCGGGTTGTTTGGTTTGACGCCTTTTATGACGTGAAGAAAATATATGTCCCAGAGATCCCTAGCTGTGTTGCGGTCTATTAGTGCGATTACTTTTTGCTCTAAGATCGTCTCTACCGGATAGACATCAACTGAGAACACATCACTTATATACGGCTCTGCATAAACCTTTTGCTTCACGAATGAAGCCCTAGCTGGACCATGATCAATGTCTATTCTGGTTAGCTCATCATAGTCAAATACGCGGTATTTGATATTGAAAAACAGCCATGATGATGTCTCGATGCGTTCGATTTCATATATATAGACACTACCTAAGACAGTGTTGACAAGCCTATTGAGTTTCATTTCGAATTCGGTCGCATATTTAGTTGGACTCTCCATAGAGTACTTACTATCAAAATCTAGATCCACAGAGAATCTTGCATCTGGAAAATATATCTTCTTGATCGACGTACCACCCTTAAAGACACAATCGCTGATCATATTATTCTTATACAGATAGTATAGAACCACAGTCACAGTATAATCCTGGACAACAGCAATAGGACTAACGCCCAATCGATCAGCAGTATCATCAAAAAACCATCGATCAAACGAATTTATCTCAGGGAACAATTATCACACCAATTGAGCACGTAAATATATAAGAAAATCTATATTTAAATAGACAAAAGTAGAATTTAACAACTTGGAATCTGGGCTAGCTACTCAATACTAGTACTCTTGGTTATGTAGATGTGGCTGGATTTGGCATAATTAGCCAAGCAGGAGTCTCACATGAACTTCCTTCTTTTTCTTCTGGAATTTTTCCTTCTCGCGGGTGCGATACTCGCACTATGTGGTCTAGTCTTACAGTACCGCAAAAAAGCCCTATTTCGCTATGGTCGAATCCTCATACTCATTGCTTCAACTTTGATATTTCTTGGTTCCATCATCGGCATATATATGTATGGCGGTTACGAGAGGTTACTGAGATTCTTATTCATCATCCCTATACCGTGTGCAACAACACTCATAATAATATCACTAAAGCACTGAAGAGCCGCAACACTGTCAGATAGAAAAAGTTGATATATCATAAAATCTAATATTTCCGAAATCGAGCCGCACACGAGATGCATGGGTCATAACTTCTAACAAGCTTCTCGACATTTTTTTGTAGTTCCATAAAACTGGCCCCCTCATCTAGCAGAACTCCCACGAGCCCTTCTGCTCTTCTTTCGATGCTCTTTAAGTTCTGAGCTGTTGGGGTAATTATATTAGCTGATATTACCTTCCCATGGTCGTTGACGCTGTATTCGTGGACAAGTAGTCCTCTGGGGGCCTCGGTCACAGCAATGCCTATGCCTCTTCTCCTTGTAGTTCTTGGTGATGATTCTATGTTCTTTTTCCTCGCTAATTTTTCGAGGATTTCTTCTGCTTTCTCGATAAAGTATAGGATCTCTAGTGCTTGTGCCTGATTGTTGGCAAATACCGAGTAGTTTGGAAACCTGATATTATACTCGCTACACAGATCTTTTGCTAAGCCTTCTAGAGCCGGGTAGTTATTGTTGAGCCGTGCTAACGCACCAACCATAAAAGGCTCGTCGTTTTTCAGTAGGAAATGGAGTGCTGTTGAGTATTCTTCCTTGATATATTTAATGTAGTTTGGATAGGCTCTGGGATCCGCTTCCTCACCACAAATACACACAGAGCCCACCAACAATGGGATTCCCCCATTTCTTTTCAGGGACACAAAATTCTTCTCCGCTGGAAAATCTGAATAATCAAACTCCAGTATTTTTCTGGTAAGTTCTGTGGCAGTCTTTTTCACCTCCACAGTTTTTTCAAGTATTCTGATGAGGTCAGCTTGGCTAGGAAGCTTGCTTAGACCCCCAACTACGGGAGATACTGGGTGAACAGCTCTCCCACCAAACCTCTCAACGATATCGTTAGCCCACTTCTTCACACTTATCACATCACGTATCATAGCTAAATCGTTCCTCTTAATATTATCGATGATGCTCTCCGCACCTAGGTAGTCCGGTATCACAAAGTAGAAAAGATGAAGTAGGTGGCTCTGGATATGGCCACCGATAACTATTAGTTCGCGTAGAAGCTGAATATCTTCTGAGAGTTCTATGCCGAGAGCATTCTCTATAGCCATGACCGCTGTTACCTTGTGAATAACGCTACATACTCCACACATCCTAGAGGCTATCTCCGGTACCTCCCAGTAATCTCTCCCAACGAGGATCTTCCCAAGTATCCTTGTACCCTCCTTAGCAGCTGCCCTAACCTTCACTCTATGGTCGTCTACTACTATTTCTAGGTCGAGGTGCCCTTCGATTCTCATAATTTCTTTTACTTCAATGAGTTTTCCCCTCATTTCTCCTCAGCTCCCTCATTCTAAACAAATATTGTGGTGGAGATACTCTCTTCTCCTGCAGAATTCCTATGAACGCATCGATGTTCGCATCATCACTTAGACCCCTACACCCAAAACAATTCCTGCCATTTCTGGGACATAGAGCATCACATCCTCCCCGAGTAATGGGGCCGAGGCAAAGGATTCCCCTATCCAACAGACATTCTCTCTCGTACAAGATGCATTCCGAGCACACAGTTCTGCTGATTTCTCGGGGTTTTCTATCATGTAGAATATTCCTCACCAATGAGAGAAACTCTTTCTGATCTATTGGGCATCCCCATAGGTAGTAATCGACTTTGACGATTCTGCTCAATGGGTCTGCTCTTATCTCCGAGTCACCGAAGTCCTTCATCAGGAATCTCCCACCAGAACATGCACAGTCGCCCATAGCCACTAATATCCTGGTTTTTTTCCGAATTCTCACAAGTTTTTTCTCCCCCTCCCTGCTTGCAACGAAGCCCTCCACAAACGCCACATCTACTGGTTCCTCCCTTCTTACTCCGAGAACCCTGCACTCCACGATATCCACGTATTTCATTATTTCTAGTAGTTTTTCTTCAAGATTTAATACCTGCACTACGCAACCTTCACATGAGGAGAGGCAATATAGACCAATCCTTAATCTTTCCATTTTTTTACACCCCTGCTTCTGGGATTTTTTCAACAAATCCGCGGATCTCGCTATAACAGAAAACTGGGCCATAGAGACACACATAGGTCCCACTGACAGTACATTTTCCACAGAATCCCATGCCGCACTTCATTAGCCTCTCCAATGAGAGATATATGTTCTCGTCTGGAAACCCTAACTGTTTCAGCTTCTTTGATACGAAATGCATCATTATTGGTGGACCGCACTGCAAAGCTATGGTGTTTTGAGGATCAACACTTATTTCATCGAACAACACTGTTACCACACCCACTCTCCCCCGCCAAGACTCATCTCCCCTATCCACTGTTAAATGAACCTCGATGAAGCCTCGCCACTCTTTGATCTCCTCCTTGTAGAGAAGATCCATAGGGGTCCTCGCCCCATATAGAAGTATCACCCGTCCAAACGATTTTCGATTCTCCATGATATGCTGGATCAATGATCTTAAGGGTGCAAGTCCTAGCCCACCAGCTATTATCAACGTATCTTTACCATGAAGCTTCTCCACGGGCCATCCCCTACCGAAGGGCCCCCTTATACCCACAATATCTCCAACTTTTTTCTTGAAGAGAGCTCTAGTAACTGTTCCAATACGTCTAACGGTTATCTCAAGTGAGCAATCATCAACTTTCCCAGAAATGGAGAATGGCGCTTCTCCATAGCCAAAAACTGTTAATTCTATGAACTGGCCCGGTGAGAATTGAAACCCTTTGGATCCTCGCTGAGATAATATTCTTATCCTGAACGTTCGGGTATCGGGAGTTTCATCCCTGAAGTCCTCGATCATGGCTTTTTCCGGTATGTAGGGATTTTTCACAGGGCCCTCACCCCCATAATCCTTCTCATAACTTCTCGAAGATCGATTGATGTGGGGCATACTTCTATACATCTTCCGCAACCTACACAGGAGATAATGCCAATATCGTTAACCGAGTAGACAAGTTTGTGGTATATCCTCTGCTTAATTCTAGAGCTTCTATCCTTTCTAAAGATTTCCCCACTAGCAACCCGGGTAAAGCTTAGGAAGTGGCAGGAATCCCACTCCCTCACTCTTGCCCCCCGCTTGAGACTTAGGTCCACTTCATCATGAACATCAAAGCAATAACAAGTTGGGCATGCAAAGTTGCATTTTCCGCAGGATAAGCAGTTCTCAGCATAGTCGCTCCATAGATCGGATTCATAGGATTTTATGAGGGTATCATATAGTGTGGATAGTCGTGGAGTATTAGATTTTTTCATAGCTTCTATCAATTCTCTAACCTTAGAATCTCTTAAAGCAATATCACCTGGAGAAGCCCGTGAGAATAGATCCTTATTTCCTAACACGATCTCCATACCCTTTCTGCTTCCCACATCAACGAGATAGTAGTCATCAAGTGGAACTAGGAACATATCAAAACCCCCTCTCGGCAATGGCCCAGTATCAGCTTGGTAGCAGAAGCATGTAGGAAGCGCCGCATCACACATGACCCCAATAACGATGGTATTTTCCAGCCTTGAGAGAACATACGGATCCTCAAAATGCCTACTAAACGTCTTCTTCATTATTTCTAGGCCTGCTATGTCGCAAGCCCTCACACCAAATAGTATTGTCTTCTCTGGTGGGGAGGCGGATAACCTATCTTTGATCTTAACATCTCCATTGAGTATCTCATATTCGAATAATACTTCCCTCGGTGGCAGAAAAAATTTCTTTACGGGCAATAATGCTTTACCCCTATAGTTGAGCAACAGGGCTGAAGGATCACCTATGCGTTCGAAGGAGACACTACCTCCCCGCATCACAGGCCCTATGACCCTATACTCCCTGATCATATAGCCGATCAAAGTACGAAGGCCTTCACGATCTATCTTATACGTATCCCTATTCAATGTAAGCAACCCCTCTAAAAAGTTGATAAAAATTCACCGCAATTCGATAGAGATAAATTTTCTTTTTTATAACCATCCATAGAACCCTACCATCCCATAGTTATACCTCAGGCAGATAGGAAGCCCCCATCTACTGGGATCAGCGCCCCATGAACATAGCTTGCTAGGTCACTTGCTAGAACAACAATCATACGTGCTACCTCGTCTGGGCTTCCAAACCTCCCAAGGGGGAGCCTCCACCTGAACTCTATTCCCGTTTTTATCAACCTAAGATCCATTCTAAGGATATTCTTTGCTACGCTTTTAAATCCTGGTGTTACTATTCCCCCAGGAATTATCGCATTTATTCTGAATCCCTTCTTACCATATTTCTTAGCTAGATTTCTCGTTAAGGCTAAGATGCCACCCTTAGTCATCGTGTAGTGCGCAAGATTCTCCTCGAAGGGTAATATCGCCTCTACGCTTCCAATATTTATTATGACACCACCCCTTCCAAGTCTAGATCTAATAAAATGTTGGCACATCCAAAAAACAGATGACCAATTTATGTCTACTACTTTCCTAAGGAAATCCTCATCAATATCCAGAAAATCCTTGAAGGGGTATATCCCCGCATTGTTTACTAGGATATCTGGTTCTTTTCCCCTTATCTCCTCCCAGAGAGCATCGATCTCAGATTTCTTTGCTAAATCCATTCTATAAATCTCTACTGATACGCCATACCTCGATGCTTCATCCTTAACGCGTTGCAACCCCTCATAGTTTATGTCTATCAGTTGCAGATCAGCCCGACCTCAGCGAATCTGAGAGCTGTTGCTTTACCAATACCAGACGCAGCCCCCGTTATCATCGCTTTCTTACCATCGAAACGGAGCATGTCTAATAATTTCTTCATATTGGCCATTATTTCCCACCGATATGAATCCATTATCTATATATTAATATACACTTTTATGGATTATTTAGAGATTAATATATACATAAAGAAGACTAGCATTGCAATAATCTTCAAGAATTTATGGTTAGAAAGCAGAATTCTTGACATTTTTAATAAATTGTTTGGTGGAGGCAAAACAATAATAGGAGGATGGCCCTAGTCGAATTCTATGATAGTAGCAGAGTTATGAAATTAGAAATCGCGGATCCTATTTCGTAAATCTTTAGATATCTCTCCGACATTATTATTATCTTTATTTAATTTCAAATTACATAGTGTTTTACTTTTGGGGTTGGCTTTGTGTTTTGTTAAAGTCTACAAAGGGATTTCTAGGGGGGTCTTTTTTATCCCCCAGAATATTGTTAGGAGTAAGAAGATTGTTGTTAAGATTAATATGGTTTCACCTACAAATGTTCTTAGTATGACGCCTCCAGACGCTGTTGAGTTTTTGCTTAGGGTTCTCCGTGAAGATTATGGCTATGGTGGTGAGATTATTATTGCTGAGGGTAGTGCTGGGGATACCTGGCTTGGGTTTAGGCGTGGTGGTTTTGATAGGATCGCTAGGAAGTATAGTGCGGAGCTTTTCGACATACATGAGGATGATTCCTATAGTATTGAGGTCTTCGACCATAAGCTGGAGACATTTGAGATACCAATATCCAAGCTTCTCGCAGATTCCGATGCTCTGATATCCATTTGTAGGGCTAAGACGCATGATACTGTGGTCGTGACGCTCTCCATAAAGAATGTTGCTGTTGGTGGAATAGTGGGTGTTAATAACAGGTCGAAGATCCATCAAGGCTACAGAGCAATTAATCTGAACATAGCCATTCTCGGTGCGATAATGTTTCCAGACTTCGCCATTGTTGATGGACGCATAGGTATGGAGGGGGACGGACCCGTTTGGGGATTCGAGAAGGCATGGGGATATGTGTTTTCTTCCCGCAACGCTCTGTGCTTGGATGCTGCTGTCGCGGAGTCTATGGGTTTCAATCCTACGAATATTGGGTATCTATACTACTTGTCTCGATTGGGGTTCGGGGACATAGAACACATCGAGCTAAACGGACTTAGCATAGAAGATATAAAAACAAGCTTCAAACCACATAGGACCTATAGGAAGCAACTAAACTGGAAACTTGATTCAGAGACCGAAAAAACGGTACTCAAGCAAATAGAGAAGATAATATCGCGTTTCCCAAGAGTGAAAAAGACAAGGCAAATATTTGACCAAAATTAAATTATCACAAACCCTACAGCGCACATCAGAAGTAGTATCACGCCAATGACCATAAATAGTAATGCTGAGACAACTCTAATCTTGTGCTGAGGTATTCTTTCCGAGGCCTTTACCCCCAGCGACGCTGTTATCGCAGTCACCACAAGAAAAGCTAATACTGATAGCACAAACACTGCTATTGGGTTATTGATAATCATCGTACATGTTATTATTGCGAGCTGGGTCTTATCCCCTAATTCCAAGAGAAATATTGTTAGAAACCCCTTAATAGCCACGTTTTCTTGCTCCGATTTCTTGCTCACTAATTCGTGAACCCCCAAACACAGAAAGAGAGCTCCGCTGGTCAAGAGTATTATTGCTTCTGGTAGGATAAGCCCTAACGTATATCCTATGAGGACAGATATCACAGTCGCCGCTACAAGACCCATAAAACCAGACATAACAGTTCTATAGATATCCCGTGTTTTTATGGCTAGCGTCAAAACCCCCAACTGTGTTTTGTCCCCCAATTCCGCTAGCAGTACAATTATGAAGACACCCAAAAGCCCCATCGACGATAAATCCAACACCCCTCACCATGGTACTAAGTATCATATATTTGTTCAGATTAGATAAGAGTCCATATACATGAGTAGGAATAGCACCAAGAAAGCTAATCAGAAACATTTGAGTTAGTCTTTTGATTCTTCTCCTTTTTCATTTTCGGATAGATACTTATATGCGATAACAAAGAGCTCCAGATATATCCCAAGTAAGATAAACCAAAAAGCGCCTAGCATACCTAAGTAGGTGCTACTTTGCACCAAACCATAAATGGATAGTATCACCCAAAAAACACTAAAATACAGAATCAGCATAAGATAGGCTGTCTTCGCATTGGACATGTTGCTTAACCTCGCCCATACTTCTTCAGTATAATGCTCCTTAATAACCAATATAAAAGACAAAACGATTCACGAAGGAGCCTTCCCCTAGAGTTTTTCTCCCTTTTTGAGGAGTAGTATTGGTGGCAATCCAGACTGCGGTCTTTCCTCGGTTGCGTAGCGATAATACTCTTTGACAACGTCTGGATCATAAACTATGTCTATCTCGGTGATTCCCTCATCGATGAGTCTTATTAAGTATGTGGCACTAAAATCTGGGTCATATTTAAGTACAGCCTCCTTGAATTTATCCACTGAGAGGGGTTTCGTAACGTATATTCTGCAAACACTCTTTGTCTTTCTGTCCTCGACAACAAAAAGAGAATTTATTCCCTCCTCGAGCAGACCCATATAGATTAAACCACTTAAACAACATGTTGGTAGCCTAAGAAACCACATCCCATTCGCTTTGATCTCTCCTATCTTAGAAAGCCTCATTTCGATCGGGATTACTGGGGCTCGGCCCAGGACTCTTATGGCGGGTGTCCCAAATGCTGTGTCTGTTTCTACGACTTCTATGATATCTCCTATTTTATAGTTTGGAATCATATAGTCTCCGAATTTCGATACTAGGTACTCTCCCCTCGTTCCTCTGGGAGCATCCAGAATATTCACAGCTTTCCCATCTTCTGTCCTGATTATCCCGACATGCGTTGGGAGATATGCCATTGCGTTGGAAAGACCGATTTTTGAGCCTTCGGCTCCCATCAAACCAACTTCTGTGGCTCCATAGATATCCATAAAGTACAAATTGATATTGTGCTTCTCCGCGAACTCCCTCACACCTCTACGTAGATCTGGAGTTGCGACGGTCCCACCCACACTTATTGTCGCTCCATCGACAAATGGATTTTTCTCTATTGATGAGAAAAATATTTTGAGGAAGGGCGTCACTACAAACATAACATCGAATGGGATTTTCTTGTGGATAACATCGATCTTCTTATGGAACTCTCTCGCTTTTATGAGTACTGACCCCTGCGAGAAGAAAGTTTTGATTAATCTGCAGGCAATCTCTGTGAACTGCCTCTCCGCGAAGATTCCGAGAAAGTTTCTGACGAATCCTTCGCCGAGTGTATGTGCTTTGAGTATTAGGTATCCCAACCATTTTGCACTTTCTATGACATCAGTTTTTGTTATGGGGACAATTTTTCTTCTTATGCTGCCAGTTGATGCTATCTCTAGTATTTTAGGATAGCCTTTTGGAGGAGGGACCCAATCATTCTCCCCAACACCTAGTAGGTCGTCAATAGAAGCCTCCTTCAACCATGGGAAGATCTTTAGTGTCCACTTAGTTTTCGATCTTTCGAATTGTTTTTCTATATATTCCCTCCATCTAGCTTTTCCCCAACTTCTCGCTTCATTGAAGAACTCAGTGGCAAGCTCTCTAATCTTATTCTTGATTAATCGCGATAGTATGGGCATTCTAAGTAGTCTCTTACCCATATACCGCCCCCAAAAAGAGCTATGGAAATAGAGGCAGCAAGTATTCTCTTACTCTATCTAAGACTTTCTCTTGAATCTCTTCTGAGATTATCGATGGTATCTGGAGCTTATCGATGTCTCCAATTATTCTCCTCGCTATCACGTAGTGAAGAGCTACGGGGTTACTTACGAACATAGCTACAATCGTATTTTTTCCTAACCCTAAAACAACGTCCATTTGTTCGAGCGAGATCATCCTGACTCCACCCATACCTATCGCCTCTAACATAGCTGAGATTATAGCTGACAGAAAACTGGACATCAAGCTCGCCACTTCCTTTAGCTTGGGGGAAATCACATATTCCACGACGGGGATTCCCTCTCTGGTGAATATTAAGACTCCATAGACCTCTTATATTGTTGTGTATGATATGAATGGGAATTTGGAGTTCACATATGTTGCTCCTAGAACCATAAGTAATATGAGGATGTTTATGAATAGAGGACGACTCCTATAGGGGATCGTGTTAAGGAGAACACCTATAAGTGTATATATGAGCAATGCTACCGAGATTATGAATAGTACTAACTCAAGTTTTATGGATGACTTCACATTTTTGCTGTGGACCTTCACATATTGTTGTTTCCTAAGTACCATATACTCTATTCCGAACCAAGAGATAAGAATCACCAGAAGTATAGAGTTAAGATCGTACCCATAGACAACAAAGTAGAATCCCGACCTCGATATTATGCTATCTTCAAAGAAAACATCGAACTCCGATAGGCCTCTTAGTGTTAGAAGTATAAAGGATAACGCGAAGAAAATGAAGTATCTTCTCCTGAACCCAATAGACTTGCTGAACTCTATGTAAGCCATTAGAAACGGAAGAGATGCTATCGCCATAACTGCATATACTCTAAATAAGAATTGTGCGAGCTCCAACGAACCACCCACTCTCGCAGATATATCGAATAGGAAGCTCACCGCTATTATCAATATCCCAATAACTAGGTGCTTAACCGATGTGGCTCCTGAACGCTTATACGAAGTATACAGTAGATAGGAACAATATAAATAACGTTATCACTAAGACTGTATGAATGATAAGCACCACGGACATCTCCCAATACACCTCCTATCATATACTTAGAAAATGTTGAAAAATCAAGACAAAAAATAAATTCTCCTACTTATATTATTTAATATATCACTTCTATTTCCTTTGGAGGGTACAATGAGGATAAGAAGAGGAGTGTTAGAGGATATTTTGGATGCTATATACAGTTCACCATTCGGAGTAACCGTGGAGGATATCGTAAAGAAAACAAAACATCACAGAGTCACTGTCAATAGATACCTAATTCTCTTGGAAGATATGGGTCTTGTATTTCTTAGACGCATAGGGAACTACCTAATTGCATATCCAATAGGAGTTGCAGAAGCCCTCCAGAACGACGCTCCAGGTCTGCTACTAGCGTCAATACTTAGAGTTTTGGTCTCAGAAGGTCTAAGCCGCGAGAAACTTATTAATCTCGGAAAAAAAGTTTCTTCTACTTTTATTCTAAGCTTTGGTGATATCATTAAGGAGCACCTAAGAAAAATAGCAAGGTATTTTCCTAGGATTGTGAACATATATTTCCCAGCCATAACCCCTAATTTCAGGGTTAAAATTAGCAAAGCGAATATTAGTGAGGATATAATGATCGTCGACTTTAGCGGTATAAGGGGCGTAGAACCGAAAGAACTTCAATGTTTCTTCTATATGGGCTACTTAGAAGGAATATTGAGAGGATTGGGGTTCCCACTCAGAAAAATAGAATTACTAGAAACAAAAATAAACAGAAACGAGCTATCTTGCAGATACATTGTTCTGCTCGAAAAGCCTCTGGGGGAAGTGATAAGAGAGATCCTATGACACAATCACAATTAGAGAATGCAAACTTAAGATCATGTACTTTGATGCCGAGGTTTTCCCAGCTATAATTCAGTCTTTTGCTTGCTTTAATTGATGAATTATATATGCATTTTTAATAATAATTAGTGAGGGGGGAGTCATGAGTAGAAAACTTGTGTGCTCACATCGCTTCGGTAGCTATCTCACTTATAATCTTCCTAGAATCTATAAGATCATGCTTTTAATGTTTGCTGCATTCACCTTTTTAATATTCTTTGCAAATCCCTTTTCGTTCTATTATTTGCCTGGGGACTACAGACTATGGCTATTTATTTCCATGTTTTTACCACTAATTTTTATTGCGCCTATTCTAGTGTTTGTATTCCAAATATATAGATACTATAGGTATGCATCAGAAGCCGAGATAGTTCCTTTCTACCTGAAGTGTAAGCATCTTTCATTAGTGCTTTGGTTTCTTGATGCCATTGCCTTGGGAGACAGAGAGTCCCTATTGACGCTCTACAATATCAATTTCGACGAATTAAGGACGGGTCTAGAAGCCGTCAAGAAGTTAGATGCTGAAGTACGGAGTGGCATAGATGTTCTCTTTGACTCATTGGGTATCGATCTGAAGAGCCATCAGCTGGGGGATATGAGGCGAAGATATATGAAAAATGCGATTATTATTGGTCTTGTATATTTGGTTCTTGTGACGACTATAATTGTGTTTAGCTTCACAATTATGTTTTCGAGTGACATATACTACTTCATGATGTTTCAGCTCTTAATCATAATATTGTCATTTAGCATGGTAGGCGTCGGGTT
>Ga0190313_1001186_pt1 | contig 14212 bp, 19 predicted proteins | sample 4870071011_MG_FD_169989 | JGI IMG/M metagenome (GOLD analysis project Ga0190313, IMG submission 169989) | Hydrothermal vent sediment bacterial communities from Southern Trench, Guaymas Basin, Mexico - 4870-07-10-11_MG | ecosystem: Environmental > Aquatic > Marine > Hydrothermal vents > Sediment ...
TTACCTAATAGTAGGTATCCATATACGAGAACTGCTGCTTGTCTACCTACATCATCTACGTAGAACCTTGTTTGAACATTATGTCCTCTAGCCTTTAGTATTCTTGCTAGGGTATCTCCTATTATTGAGTTCCTTCCATGACCAATATGTAGTGGATGTATGGGATTAGCGCTAGTATGCTCTACTACAATTCTTAACCTTTCATCAGCTTGAACATAGCCGTAACTTACTCCTAGTTCTCTTATACTAGTTAAAGTTATCTTAGCCAGTTCAGGATATTTTAGGAACAGGTTTACATAGCCTCCAATAGACCTAACTTCCGAGATGTATATGCTCCCACTTATCCCCTTAATAATATTTGATGCTAACTCATGAGGCTTTATATTGAACTTCTTAGCTATTCTAAATGTAGGTAAGCTTAAATCTCCAAACTTTTCAAGAGGAGGTTCTTCAATTAAACTTAGTATTTCATTTAATTCAATGCTTAGTCCTAAATTCCTTAGTACTCTGTGTAGGTTTTTCGCTACTTCTTCAACGATACATCCATATGGGTTCTTGATGGTTTTCATTTACTTCACCTACCTAGCCTATACAACATATTTCAGTAATCTTAAATAAGATTAAAGTAGACGTTAATAATTGAGGATAATATAAGGTAAGGTTAAAGGATATGAGGCACAGCATAATTAGAAAAGATGTAAAATGTAATGTTAAGGATACGCTAAGTCAGTGTCTTAGAAAAGCAGTTACATTTAGTGTACTTGAAATCCCCATAGTCGATGATAATAACGTATTGAGAGGGGTGCTCGATTTAAGTAGAATAGCATACCATGTAGGAGAACTTATTGGCAAATTTGATAAAATTAAATGTGCTGATGTAAGTAGTTCTCCTAAACTAACTATAGCTGTTGAGGAAGATCCTCCATTACTTAATGTATTGAAGAAAATGGTTGAAAACAATACAACTGTAGCATACGTAGTCAATAAACAGGGTAATAAATATGAGGGCTTAATCCTATTAAGAGATTTATTAAAGGTTATAGTAAACAATGAACTGGGTTCATTAAAGATGAGTAGTGATTTCATAGTTAAGAGGGCTGCATTACTAGGTGACGATGAGAACCTCATACAAGCTATAGAAATTCTAGCTCATAGGAATGAGCCTTGCGGAATAGTTTATAACGGCTATGAGGTTTCATCAATAATGTGTCTTGGAGAAGCCCTAAGCGTTTCTACATCGATTAACGTAGATAATGTTGAATACTATGTAGTTGATCAAGCTTCTAGAAAACCAGTCTTTATAGACATTAACGATACTCTAGGAAAAGTAGTTGAAATGTTAAACGAGCACCAAGTAGATATGCTAATAGTTGACGATGAATATAAAAATATAGTGGGAGTTTTAACGGTAAATAAATTAGCTTCAAAGATACTTGAAATTCTAGAAGCTAAAGGAGAAGGTTAAGTACATGGTACCACCCATAGCCTACCTACTACTAGCTCTTGTATGCATTTTAGCTTCTTTCTTATTGAGGTTATACTTAAAAAGGAAATCAAAGAAAACCTAGGAAGTAGCTATAATTAGTATTCATAGAAACGCTAAATAGGGGTCAATAGCTCATTTCTGACTAGGTGTATTAAATGGGTAAACCCAAGGTATTCGTTACTAGACAAATACCTGAAAAAGGCATTAACATGATAAAAGAATATTATGAAGTTGAGGTATGGCCCGAATATACTCCACCACCTTACGAAGTATTACTCGAAAAAGCTAAGGAAGTTGATGCACTTGCATCGCTTCTAACAGATAAAATCGACTGTAACTTACTACAAAATGCTCCACGATTAAGAATTGTAGCACAATATGCTGTAGGCTACGATAATATTGATGTTGAGTGTGCTACTAGACTTGGAGTATATGTAACTAATACTCCAGGAGTATTAACTGAAGCAGTAGCTGACTTAACATGGGGGCTTATACTTGCTACAGCAAGAAGAATAGTTGAAGCAGATCACTTTGTTAGAAGTGGTGAGTGGTGGAAAACACGTACAGGTTGGCATCCACTAATGATGCTTGGAATGGAAATTTACGGTAAAACACTTGGAATAGTAGGTATGGGGCGTATAGGTAGAGCTGTTGCTAGAAGAGCAAAAGGATTTAATATGAAAATATTGTATTACGATATTAGGAGATTACCAAAAGAGCTAGAAGAAGAACTTGGAGCTAGATTCGTTGACCTAGAAACATTACTAAAGGAAAGCGATGTAGTTAGCATACATGTTCCATTAACTAAGGAAACCTACCACATGATAGGTGAAAAAGAATTAAAGCTAATGAAGAAAACGGCAATCCTAATAAATACTGCAAGAGGAGCAGTTATAGACACTAATGCCCTTGTCAAGGCATTAGAAGAAGGATGGATAGCTGGAGCAGGACTAGACGTATTTGAACAAGAACCACTACCACCAGACCACCCACTAACAAAGTTCAAGAACGTTGTACTGGTACCACACATAGGCAGTGCAACCTATGAGACAAGAACTAAGATGGCAGAATTAGTAGCAGAAAACCTAATAGCATTTGCTAAAGGAGAAGTACCACCAACGCTAGTTAACAAAGAAGTAGTTAAAGTAAGACCTCCAGGATTCAAGTAATAAACATAAATTCCCAAACAATTTTTTACACCATTCCCCCTCGTCTGTAAGGAGCAAAAATAATTATAATTTAGCTACTATACCTAACTACCTAGGAAATCCTAAATAATAGACTACAAGAGGTATGAATTCATGAGCTTAAGCAATGAAAGAGAACATGGAGAGGAAGAAAGGGAGTACGTCTTATCAACCGTAGATAAGATTTGGTTTGAATATGACCACCAAAACGATATACTGTACATAAACTTTGGTTATGACGTTGAAGATGCAGATGAGAGTATCTTAACGGAAGATAACATTGTTGTGAGGATAAAGAATGGAAAAGTAGTTAGCCTGACAGTCTTCGACTTCATGAAGAAAATAGGTAGAGAGTAAACACGTATTCAAACATGATGAGACGCGTTTCAGCAGATATGTGAAGAATCGCCACGGGCTGAATCGCCATAATATACTTTATCTACTACTAAGAACATGAATACTATAAATCAATCTCCTTCTCATTTTACCCTTACTCGTAATTCCTACGTCCTCAAAAGAGGTTTTAATATTAGTATTGAAGTGCTTTTTAATTAATGTGACAATTCTTCGTGCTGATCCCTTATCCACGAGATATATATCCATACCCTCGCTACTCTCCTTAACCTCAATAACCTTTAAGTTAAGCTTACTTCCCTTAACTTCTAATATCCTCTTAACTTCGTGGCTAAGACTTGGCGTTAATGTTCTTATCTGAACAATAGCTTCATAATCCTTTGACCTCCTAGCAAGACACATAGAACATAACGTGGGCTTTCCAACAACCTTCACCATTCTAGAATCACGAAACTCCACTCCCCTTACAATACCATGAACTTCTACTTCAACTAACGTAGTCCATGAAGGAGTAGTAACAAACCTCACATTAACACCCCTAATCTCATTCACTAACTCACTTATCCTTACATTCTCTAATATAATGGATTCAAGTACCTCCTCAATAGCGCTATACTCCTTAACCCACTTACCCTTAAAGAAAACAGCTCCACAATCCTTGCATATCTGAAACTCCACAACCTTAGGAACAGAAATCAAACCCTTAACATCAATATAACACTTAACACAAAGCCCATTAATAATAGGGTTTTCCAGAGACTCTTCAACACCACACCTAATACAAAACCTCTTCTTAATACCCATATTACTCCTCTCATTAGATTTTAAATACCTGCACGTTAATAACCTTCTAGGCTAGGGATGTAGAGATGGCGAGGCTACTAATTAGCAATAAAAATAATGGAAGCTACGAATATAGCTTTGAGCCAATAGTAGAATCAAACATAAGTAAAGCAGTATTAAAGTTCCTAAAAAGATTTGGATACATAAGAAGAATAAGAATAAACCCCTGCGACAGCAGAACTAGAGCACTAGTATTAGCACTATTCAAAGATAAGGAAAAGAGACTAGAATTCGAAGAAGAATGCTGTAAGAAAATATTCGAAGAAAAAACAGGATTATTTATAGTTGACGAAAGTGAGGCCATAGCATTAATAAAAGACATGCTAGGTAAGGTAATGGAGAGATACGGAGAGTGCAAGAAGAAATATAAGGAGATGGAAAAAATATAGCATTGATGATGAAGGCCAGGACAAATGAAAAATAGATGAAGAAAACCCTGGTTACTGAGCATAAATTAAGGAGTATTCTGGCGTATTATTTTAGCTTTAAATAACTACTTTATTCTCCTTAGATTTACGACCTGTATTCCAAAATCTTCCGCATGTTCGATAACGTATTTATCACTTGTAAGTAATGGAAGTTTATAATATTTTGCTGTTGCAACATGATATGAATCAAAATAATGTAGTTTTCTTGAGTCTCCATGCTCTTTGTAATACTTTAAAGCTTGCACTACTATTTCAGGATTTAACGGTAATGGTTTATGCGGGATTTTCATTATTTCACTTATAAACTCAATAACTTTACTTAACGGTACACTACTACTTCTAAGCATTGATACTATATCATCATGTATTTCTGATGAAACATAAGCTATAGTCATGCCTGTGACTATGTATTCAATGGCTCCTGTGCTATGCTTAAATAAATTATCGCTAGTGAGTTAAGATATGAAAACATCGGCATCAAGTAGTATGCGTCTAGGTATCAAGAGTTTATATTCCTCTTTTCTTCCTTATGTGCTCTTCTTGTTTTTCTTCAAGTTCTTCAATATTCCTATATTTAATTAAATCCTTGAACTTATCGGCTAACTTTAGGACATCGTTAGCTATAGGTCTTAATACTATACTACCACCATCCATAAGCTCTACGGTGAAGAACTTCGTCTTAATTTTCCTCCTAATATCCTTTGGTATGAGCACCCTACCACGGTCATCCATTGAAACAATTAACCCATCACCCACCGCCCATACCAAATGGAACTATAACCTTAAACATAGTAAATATTTATTTTCCCTCATCCCACATAAGTACTCTTTGATTAATGATGTATTTAAAGATTATGATCACTTATTTATCTCTTGTGAATGTTAGAAATAGGGTGAGTATTACGGTAAAGCCGGGCGAGTTATCTAAGATTAAAGAGCTAGTATCTAGTATTATTGTTGAAGCATATGATGTTAAAGTGGAAAAGCTTAAGGTTATTGAGCTTGAGGAAAGAGAGGGAATAATAACACTTAAAGGTGAATGGGAGAGCGCTATCGAAAAAGGAAAGTATGAAGCTAGAATACACGATAATAATATAATATTTCTCAGGATAGAAGTGATGCCTTAAGGAAGGAACATGATACTAAAGGATTTAATCAATGAGCTAGAGAATTTAACTCTAGATGAACAAATAGCTAATTTTATTGACTTAAGATTTGATAAGGATAATTCCATAATAGAGCTATATATCGACTTTAGACGTAAAAGAGAGCCTACATTAAGATTTATACATAGTAAGCTTCCAGTATTCCATAAGTTATTGACTAGTATAGTTGAATTAATAGGTAGTGAGCTATCATTTATCGCCATAGGTATATATCCTAAATCTAATGCTATACATCTACTATTTTCATTTAATGGTAGTAATGTCCATGCAGCTATAATGTATGAAGAAGGTAGATTAAGGAAGGTAGCTTTTTACGATAACTGTAAATTTAATGGAGAATACTTCGAAAAATGCAATGATGTGCAAGAAGACTTAGTTAACAAGGTACTTGATTTAATTTCTAGTTTATTTTCATATTCTCCTTAAGGGTAGGTATAGGTTGTTTAATTCTCTTGAAGCGTTAACGTCGGATATGCCTTTAATGTATAGGTATATCGTTCCTTGCCATCCTCCACCTCCTTCAACATAAATTGGGGTCCATCCGGGTATCTCAAAGTCAAGTGTTATTATTCTAGTTCCAAGCTTTAGCTCCCTTTCTAATTTGGGTCTCAACAACCTATTAACGCTGGTAAGTAAGTACATGTAAACGACTGTAGCATCTCTTAATGATACGTCAAAGAAGTCTGCATGAATTACCTTAACTAAATTTTCAACCCCTGCTCTTTTAACATTCATTATAGCCTTCCTTACTAGGTCCTCTCTTTTCTCTATGCATAGAGATTTCACATTATATTTTTTAGCAGCTCTAATAACTACCCTTCCGTCACCGCATCCTAGGTCACAGAATAGGTCTTTGTCGTTGAAGTTAGCTAAGCTTAGAATCCTATCAATTACATCATCTCTTGTAGGAATCCATGGAACGCTCGGCACATATGTTGGTCTTTGTATTCCTATACACCTATACATTCCATTCAATTGATGAATACCCCCACTATTACTCCTCTATTCACTAAGCCTACTGCTTACTCTCGTAATTGAGAGAGAAAATGTAAGGTATAAATGTTTGAGTTCTTGGAGATAATAAAAGCTACTTCTTTCCACTTAATTCATTGATTGCTTCCTTAATCCTTTTTACACCTTCCCTTATATCTTCAAAGCTTGTTGCAAAGCTAAGTCTAAGGAATCCTTTACCAGCTTTATCGGGGAAAAGTATTCCTGGTAGTACTACGACACCATATTTTTCCAACAATATATCAGCTAATTCCTTTTCACTACTAATTCCTGTTAATTCCAATGTCTTTTTAACGCAGGGGAACATATAGAATGCTCCTTGACTCTTCCATACCTCAAATCCGGGTACATCCTTTAAGAGCTCGTAGAGTAGGTCTCTCCTTGCTTTAAATACTTTAACCATTTCTTTTACTGGAGTCCAATCACCCTTTAATGCGATTACAGCAGCTTTTTGAGCAAAACTTGGTGCACAACTATAAATGTTAACAGCAAGATCCAGCATCTTCCTTATAACCTCTCTCCGTGCAACAACGTATCCAAGCCTCCAACCAGTCATGGAGAACGTTTTTGAAAAACCATTAACGTATACGACATAATCTCTCCAATCCTCATAACTTAATACGCTATTAAATTCAATATCGTATACGAAGTTATCATATATTTCATCAGCAACTATAATTACATTACGTTCTCTAGCTATCTCCATGAGTCTATCAACTTGCTCCTTCGTAAATACTGCTCCCGTAGGATTATGTGGATTGTTTAATATGATCATTCTCGTCTTAGGGGTTATGCTTTCTTCTATTCTAGTTAGATCGAGCAAGAAGCCTCCTGTATCAACTTTCCATTCAAGTGAAACATACTTAGGCTTTCCTTTGAACAATTTTACTACTTGAGCATAAGCTGGATAACTAGGCTCAGGTATAATAACTTCATCTCCCTCTCGTATATAAGTTGCTATCGCTAGGAAAATGGCGGTTTTAGCACCTGTAGTAACAATAACCTCATCAGGTTTTACGTCTCCCTTATATCTCTCATTTAAGTAATCAGCTATAGCTTCTCTAACCTCCAAAATACCTGCAGTCTCAGTATATCCAGTAAATCCCTCATCAAGAGCCCTCTTAGCCTCATCTATAATATGCTGTGGTGTAGGAAAATCCGGTTGACCTATACCAAAACTAACTATTCTTATTCCTCTAGTCCTAGCTATCTCCTTAGCTCTAGCCAAGTAAGTGAAAGCACCTTCACCTATAATATTGTCTAGAACGGGGTTGTAGTTAAGCGTGGGCTTATTTTTACTATTCAATACTATCACCAATAATTAACATTTAGATCAATCATATTAAAAACTTCTACTCCTAAAATTCATGGGAAAATACATATATTCCTAAAAATGTGAACATATATATGCCTATATAAGTACATCACCAATAGTAACTTCAGAGAACTAAGACATAGCAAGTAACCGGAATATAATGGTGTAGCGTATATGGCGAGGATTAACGTAATGATAAAGATAAAGACCTTTAAATTAACAGATTTAGCAAAAGATGACGTAAAGCTCAAGATACTTAGGCTAATAGATGAGGAATGGAGAGAGGAAGACATAGAATACGAAGGAGATTTACAAAACGTAATATCAAGCTATGCATATAACTTAGCTTACTCCAAGTTAAAGAAGCTAGGTAAAGGGTATTACGTTGAAGTTGAAATTACAGCACCTGGATACTCTGCAGCTGAAGGTGTAGGAGAATTTGACTCAGTATACCCACTATTATTTCCTAGACCTGCAAGGTTATGTAGAGTAGGTATTATACCTAAGAATAACGATGTAGGCAAAGAAGATGGTATAAGTCTTGAAAACATTAAGTGGATAGACTTTACAAGTGATGAAATATATGTTTATGAGGGATTAATTGAAGTAGCTGGAGAGTGGCAAAGTATTATAATTGAAACTGATCAAGGAACTAGAGTAATTACTCCAAATGAAATAGTTCAAGTAGCTATTAAGCCTAAGATTAAGGTTAAGAAAGTTAAAAGGAAAAGGAGAAAGAAGAGAAGAAGGAAAAAGAAACGAAGTAGGAAGAAGTAGGTAGATTTAATGAAAACCTTAATACCCATCGCATCGCCAGCTATGCTTTCTGGTAGGAGAAAGTTAATTGAATTATTATCACTGAAAGGTTTTGAGGTCGTAACATCACTTGAAGAAATACCTTATATTATTGATGAGCTAGTGTTTATGTATATATTTAGTACTAAGTCGTTAGAGCAAAAGACATTAATTAAAAGCTTGGTGAGAAGAGGAATTAGTCTCATAGTTGAATTTATACCTAAAAATAGAAATGATGTTGAATTAATGAATAGATTAACTTCATCGTATGGTATAGAGTATTCATGGATAAAGGTAATAGACTATAAACATAACACGGGCATACATGAAAACCCTATCATATTGATCGATGAAATTCGTCATGAAATACTAAGGGAGGTTAATAATATTACATTTCATAAGCCATTCCATATTCGTACAACTAAGTCTAAACCATTAGTAACGGGAAATAAATCTACAATAACCCTAGATCCCGAAACAGGTAAACCACTCCTTATGCCTAGAGGAAAAGAAGTAATATTAGCAACACTACATGTAACATCAAAGGATAGCATTATTATAGCATTTTCAGGATATGTATTTGATGATATTGCTTTAGGTTATGAGGGTAATAGGAAGTTATTATTAAATATCATTGACTATTTAATCAAGATGCATGCTAAGGCAGAATGCTAGTTTCATTATATTCATATTCCCTCAGCCTTATAAACCCAAGATTGAGTCAGCTTACTATTTCGGTGTAAGTTTATGGGTAAGCTATCTAAATTTGATAAGATGTGGGAGGGAGATACAGGGCCAACATTCTACGAGAAGGTAAAGAATGTGTTCAAGCCAAAGGAGCCACTAAAATACAAGCTAGCATTAGCACAATATAAGCTAAGATCAACAATAAGCAGACTCGAAGTATTCATCAACAGACTACAGGAGAGAGACAAGCTCCTATTTGAGAGAGTTATAGATGCGTACATGGCTAAGGACCATGCAAGAGCAACCATGTATGCTAACGAAGTAGCTGAAATAAGAAAACTAGTAAAAATGCTACTAAGAACGCAAGTAGCATTAGAACAAGTATCACTAAGACTTGAGACCATACGCGAGATCGGAGAAGTAGTTGTAAGCCTTGGACCAATACTTGGAGTAGTACATGAACTTAGAAGAGTAGTTAAAGGATTAATGCCCGAGGTAAGCATAGAATTAGCTGAAGTGGAAGAGATACTACAAAGTGTTGTAATTGAGGCAGGAGAATTAACAGGAACTGGAGTAGGATTCGTACCCACATCACCAGATGCTAAGAAGATATTAGAGGAAGCAGCAATAATAGCTGAACAGAGAATGAAGGAGAAGTTCCCAGAACTACCAACAGTCGAGAAGCTTGTTGGAGAAGAAGCAAAAGCAGAATCAGGAACCTAAAACACAGTACCAGCCAATATAAAACACTATAACAACGAATAATTTTATTGTTTAGTCTTTTTAATCTTTTTAATCTAAGTAATTACACCTAAAGACTTTAAACATTTTTCAAGAGCATTAACTGAGTTATGTACCTCGCCTTCAACCTTCCCTAAAATCAACATTATATCAGTAACTCTATGTTCTATAAATTCCAAGTCACCTACAGGAACATTAACACATAGCTCCTCATAACATAGTGTATACTTATCTGGAGTAATTGCTATCTTTGATTTATCAACATAGAACTCTACAACTCCATCCTTAGAATACTTAGTTACGGACATGTACTTTAACCTCTTTACAGCAACCTCTTTATCACTTTCATGAACCCACCAATTAGTACAGATATTGCATATAACTTCTTCACCACTCTTATAACATTTCTTCGTCTTCTCTTTAGCGTCAAGAGCAAGCTTAAGTAAATGCGCTAAACTATCAGTAATCTCCTTTAATCTATTACCTATAGTTAAAACTCTTTGCCTTTTTCCAGAGACCCTACCCTTAACCTTAAATGTCATTTTACTTGAAACCAAGTTCAATAGTGTTAAAGCCTCGCCTGTTAGTGACATTAACTAATCACCAGCATACAGAAAGAAGGAGAGTTTATTAATCTTTTACCTCCCACCGCCTCTGGCTATTCCTAAAGTTCTTAATACTTCCTCTTTACCGTACTTATTATAGCATTCCTTACACACTCTATGAACAGGTGTCAACTGTATGCTACACTTAGAACACATTAATCTACCACATATAGGGCACGTCCCGATGGATAGTCTAACTCCGCATATCCTACATAGTAGAGATAAGCATATAGCACATATCACTTGATTATTCAAAAACCTACTATGACGCCTACATATATTTCTTCCACATAACGAACACCGATAACTAGCTTTCTCCTCTAAACATACCTCGCAGAACCTCATTTTCTGCAAGCTCATTACCTTGACTTAAGTATTATGTAGAGAATTGAAAGAGATAGAAATATTGAATACGCTAGAAGAGCTGTAGGTATCGCGAAAGGAGTAAATACTTCAAATAGAAGCCCAATTATCAGCACTATGAAGAAGACATTCTTAGGAATTACGATTAAAGTTATATGTGGCTTTAATCGCTTTATCCTAGATATAATGTTTGACTTCACGTCATCATAAATTATAGTTAGTGAAAGAGTAAGAAGAGGTAGAATAGCTACTATGGTATGTGCACCTGTATACTTACTTAACATGTATAGTGTTAAGCCTATTAGACATACAGAGTATGATGAAATGAATACTATATTTAGTAGCGTCTTAGTAAATGATGAAAGGCTATTCATGATGCTCGTAATGTTATTTATAATGTCGTAAGTTATCATGATAAACACTACTATTAATAACGCAAAAGGTACTCCCTTAAGAGCCAACGATAACGTAAACAATAATGATAACGTAATTAAGACTATGCAGGGCATGAACAGAATGGTATCACTAAATTCTTTAACTACAATATAAGACACATTAGATATAAACCTTGAGTACTCATTAGCCACCTTAACTAATACTTGTTTCACTGACATGCCCAGAACCACATAAACGATATGTTATTACTTAGCTCTATCCTATCACTGTAGACTACTTTTAAAGTAAATAAGCTTAGAGGTTCATAGTATTATTTAGGATGAAGATCCACGCAGACACTGAAAGATGCGTGATGATGCTTGGGCATCCTGACGACCACTTAATTTTCCTTTACAACACCAAGTACATCAACTATTACATGCCTCCTAACTAAAGACTCATAAACACCCCATACTCTCTTTACCGTAACATATTTAGTACTAAATCCTCTTTGCTCTAAAGCCTTCAACACCAATTGTGGAAAATCATGAGGATGAATACCCCTACATACCTGTGAAGTCTCTATCACTACTTCAACTAAATCACGAGATGATGGATAGCGGGCTCTCCTCTTCTTCTTAGACTTCTTAAATTCTTTTTCAGCTTCAAGGACTTCATGTAATACGTCTTCAGGTACATAGTCTAAGTCCAACTTATTCTTTGGCAACCCTTATACCTAATCCCTATTACGGGCTTTAAACTTAATAATGTTTCAGACATAACATGTAACTTGGAGATGATTTAAGGGACTTCACTGAAAGTGTGATGAGGTGGAGCGACTATGATCCCCCTTTACCACTATACTAGAGCTGTAAGATATCTTCTGCGAGCTTATTAGCTCCATCATCGTAGTTAGGTGGAGTTCTAGTAAGTGCTTCCTCGATGGCTTCTAAGAGTTTATCTTTAGTTAATTCTTCAAGACAAATAGCATTTAGCTTCTTTGCAAGTATTTTAGCATCCTCTATACCTGCTGTCAATTTCCATTCAGGGTTAGGTACGATGATGACGGGTTTACGGTAGGTTAAAGCGGCATCTATAATTGTTTTTCCTAGATGCGATATAACGAGTTGAGCTCCAGCTATCCATTTCGCGAAATCAGGGTCAAAATCAAATATAGTCCACTCAGGCCTAGTTCTACGATAATGCTTAGGACTTATCCTCCCCGTTTGTAAAACAACGTTACTTAAGCCGGTCTCTACCATTAAGTCGAATAACTTCTTAAAGCCATAAGTTCCTCCAGTAACAAGAATATATCCACCATTATAGGGCTTATACCTGGGCTTCTCAAATAAGGGACCATAAACTTTACCTTGAGGAAATAGCTTTAACTGTTCATCCCATTGTAATGCAAGTATATCGGAGAAAGGCTTTAACATCTTCACGCTTTTACTTGGCTTTGTAAACCTAACACAGCTCTCAATATTAATTAGCTTTAATCCTTTAAGCTTACCAATAATACTTGGAGGAATACTATGATTACTACCTGTACTAACTATTACCTCATAATCCCTCCTAACCTTCGATAACGACTCTAAGAAAGCCTTAGGCATCTTAAACATTAACTTAAATATACTATCACGTGGACCCCTAGCCTTAACAACTTCAACTACATCACCATACTTCTCCACCTTACTTCTAGTCCACTTATCACCTTTAGGAATAATGAAGAGCATGTCAGCTCTACCCTTAAGTCTCTGAGCTAAAGCAACAGCATAACCCGTATGACCGCCACCACTAGCCAAAATAGTAACCTTCTTCGCCATAATCTTCAACCACTCATTTTTCTAAAGACAATACTACTCCTAAATATAATAACTTATCCCAACATAAACTCATATCGTAAAAGCTGCATGTAATAAGCTCTATATAATATAGTTTTTAAGGGTGAAAAGCTACTATGTAGAAGGCTTAAACAGGTGCTGAATCTTGAGAAGCAACATTGTTGAGGCAATTGAGGCATTAAGGAATGGAGAGCCTGTACTAATATTTGATTCTGAAGACAGGGAAAGCGAAGTAGATATGGTATTCTACGCAGGTAAAATATCCGTAGACAAAATATACATATTACGAACCCATGCTGGAGGATTAATATGCTATGCGACATCCTATAGAATAGCTAGGGTTCTTGGAATACCATTTCAGCAAGAAATAATAATTAAGTGGGGTAACGAGCTAGCAAAACTAATTAAAATCCCCAAGTATGGTGAACCACCAGCATTCGCATTATGGGTTAACCATATAGACGTTAAGACAGGTATTTCAGATAGTGATAAAGCCTTAACGATAATTAAGCTACACGAAGTAGTAGAAAATGCATGGAAAAACAACATTGAGTACGCAAAGGGGATGTTTTATAGAGAATTCATGGCTCCAGGACACGTACCAATACTAATATCGAGAGGACTAGCTAGGAGGAGAGGACATACAGAATTATCAATAGCACTAGCTAGATTAGCAGGACTACCTCCAAGCGTAGTTTTCGCTGAAATGCTAGATAAAGGAACTTCACTAAGCCTCAAGAAAGCCATAGAGTATGCAAATGAAAACGCAATTCCACTAGTTAAAGGAGAAGACATAATAACCCTCTACAAGAGAGGGCTAATAAATGACATATAGGATAGGCATAGTTGATACAACATTTGCTAGAGTAGATATGGCTAAATACGCTATAGAAGTAATAAAAAACCACCTACCAGAAGCAGAAATAATAAGATACACAGTTCCAGGAGCAAAAGACATACCAGTAGCAGCTAAAAAACTCATAGAAGAAGAAGGATGTAGCATAGTAATAACATT
>Ga0190313_1001188_pt1 | contig 14203 bp, 12 predicted proteins | sample 4870071011_MG_FD_169989 | JGI IMG/M metagenome (GOLD analysis project Ga0190313, IMG submission 169989) | Hydrothermal vent sediment bacterial communities from Southern Trench, Guaymas Basin, Mexico - 4870-07-10-11_MG | ecosystem: Environmental > Aquatic > Marine > Hydrothermal vents > Sediment ...
ACATTAAATATTATAATATATTTAAAATTTAAATATTAAAATTTTATAATATTATTATTTTAATCTAATAATATAGTATTTCATAAAATTTATTCTACCTTTTTAAGTATTATTTCTACAAGCGGTTGTCCTTCTTCAACAACATCTATGTCTTTAAGAGACTTTATACCCTTTCTCCTAACAAGCCTTTCCAATCCGAGTTCAACATTCTCAGGAACTTCGAGTATGTACGCATCAAGCTCCTTCAACCCGATTTTAAGGCATGCTACTGCTCTATGATGTCCATCAACAAGATAATATCTGTTATCTTTCCTCACGACAACTATAGGTTCTGCCAAACCCTTTCTGAGTTCGTGAATTCTACCTTTAAGTTCATCTGCATAAACCTTTGTCTGAGTAGGGATTAATTTATGAACATCGACAATCCCCCTTCTAATTGTAACGTTCACGTTGTGTATTTTTTCAAGTGTTTTCCTGAGTTTTTCAACCTTTTCTGGTGTAGCTCTTTCGATTTGGCTTCTTATGATGTCTATGTTCGAGATTATGCCGACTAACCTTCCCTCATCGTCCACCACTGGTAGTTTCGAGTGTCCTGTTCTAAACATGACCCTTGCAACGTCTTTAAGAGGCATATTTTCCTTTGCCACATGAACTTCCTTTTTCATAACATCTCTAATCTTTGTCTTAGGATCCTTCATGAGTAAATCTATCGACGAAACGTAGCCTACAAGGTAACCGTTATTTACGACTGGAAAGCTGTCATGACCAGTCTTTTCAATAAGCTTTATAGCATCCTCCACAGTATTATCGGGTGAGAGCGTAACTACCTTTCTAGTCATGTAGTCTTTAACTCTGAGTTTAGACATAATTAAAAATAGTTGTAGAGGCTATTAAACATTAAACACTTATCTCCTGTAAATCTCTGCAAGATTTATGTTTATCCTTTCACTTATCAAGTCGAGAACTTCGGATAAGGTTGTTAAAAGCCTATTATAAGCATCTATGAATTTTACAACACTCTCCCTTGCGCTGAGCTTGGATTGTATTTCAGTTAACTCATTCATCAAATCTTGATCAAATTCACCGTTCATTTGCTTCATTACGAATTCCTGCTGTTTTTGCTGAAAGTCCATAAGCAATTGCTGGGCAACTTCGTCCTCCTTTAACTTCTTTTCGCACTCCAAGAACTCAACGTATTCATCAAGTTTTGTTATCTCATCTGCCAAAGCCAGAGCTTTCTCTCTCAACACATCTAACATGGTAACACCTAGCGAAACTTCGAAGGGATATATTTTAACCTTTCCCTTTTTTATCTTCTTTTTCAATCTTTTTTCTAATAGGTCTAATTGGAACCCTCTTAATGTGTCCACAGTTCAAGCACGTTATTATAACCCTTGACTTTGCAATCCTAACTCTGAAATTTCCATCCTTATAAGGATACAAACACTTTTTGCAGAATTTGAGTTTGTACTCTTTAGGCAACTTTATCCTGTACTTCATTGCAATCCTTCTCGCAAGTTCAACATACCTCCTTGCAAGTTCGTAATCTTTCTTTTTCATTTTTTCCATCAAACTAAAGAGTATGTCAATTCTCTCTTTTGCAATCTTCTTTTCTAACTTCTTTTCTCTTTTGAGCATATTGACAAAGCTTAAAAGCAGTCTTGATAAAGATTCTTGTGGTGTGAATGTTTATCGAATTGTTGGCTGAAAAGTATAACATAAAGAGAGTTTATCCCGAGGACTGTCAGTTATGTATCTTAGGTTACGAGGGTAAATGTCCATACCTCATAAAGGTTAAAGGAAAGTGGTTCTGTGTAAGAGAGGTGGCTAAGGAAGACAGGAGAATTATATTTAAGGCTTTAAGGAGAAGACATTAAAATTTTAAATTTTTTTAGATTTACCTTCTGCAATGATAGTCCATCCAATCGACTACCGTTATGGAACTCCAGAGATGAAGAGAATTTGGTGCGAGGAGAGTAAGATAAAGAGGATGATCTGGGTTGAGATAGCTCTTCTGAGAGCTTTGGCGAGGAAGGGATACTTGGATGAGAAGAAGGTTAAAAAAGCTCAAGAGCAGGCTTTGAAAGTTACGCCTGAAAGAGTGAAAGAGATTGAGAGAGAGATTAAGCATGACGTGATGGCTCTCGTAAAGGCTATAAGTGAGGTTGTTGATGAGGATGTAGCAAGATGGGTTCATTTTGGTGCTACCTCAAACGATATAACTGATACTGCTGTAGCTACTCAATTAAGAGATTCAATAAAAATAATTGAATTTAAATTGAAAAAGCTTGGGAATATACTCTGTGATAAGGCTTTGGAGTATAGAGATGTTGTTTGCTTAGGTAGAACTCATGGACAACCGGCTTTGCCAACCACATATGGCTTCAGATTTGCTGTCTTTGCAAGTGAAGTGGCAAGACATTACATAAGGCTTCAGCAGTTGAAGGGTAGGCTTTTAGTTGGAAAGATGAGTGGTGCTGTTGGTACTCAAGCTGGATTCGGAAAGGATGGTTTTGAAATTGAAGAGGAGGTAATGAGACTTTTGGGATTGAAGCCAGCGATAATATCTACACAGATAATTCCAAGAGACATCTACTGCGAGTATGTAGAGTTTCTTGCAAATTTGGCTACGACACTTGAAAAGATGGCTATGAACTTCAGGATACTTCAAAGGGGAGAAGTTGGAGAGGTTATGGAGGAGTTCGGTGAGAAGCAGGTTGGAAGTTCAACTATGCCACACAAGAGAAATCCTATAGACTGTGAAAACATCTGTGGCCTTGCGAGGGTGATTAGGGGATTTATTGAGCCACAGCATCAAAGCGCGATTTTGTGGGAGGAGAGAGATCTTACGAATTCGTCTGCTGAAAGGATTACACTTGTCGAATCGACAGTATTGACAGATCACATACTCACCAAGATGATTAAGGTCGTTGAGAGGTTAAGGTTGAACATTGATAAGATTAAAGAGAACTTGGAAAAGATCAAAGGATTAAATATGAGTGAAGCTGTAATGTTAGCTTTGACTAAGAAAGGTGTAGGTAGGCAGACTGCTCACGAACTAGTAAGACAGGTAGCCATGAGAGCTTATGCAAACAATACAAGTTTACTTGAAGAGTTACTAAAGGATGAGACGATTATGAAATACTTTACAAGAGAGGAGCTTGAGGAATTGTTGAAGCCTGAGAATTACCTTGGTACAGCTAAAGAAAGGATTGAAAAGGTTGTTAAGTGGGTAAGGGAAGTCCTGAAATGATTAATTAAATTATAAGAAGTGACATAGCTTGCTAGATTAGGAGGTAGGCAATATTACTTAGTAAAACATCGATAAGTGATAATGGGACAATCTATCACAGCTGTAAACATCATAAGTAAGGTTTTTGATGACTTGGAAAGAATATGGAAGTTCAAAGTTATTAGTCGATGATCCTGTAAAGTGTATCTCTCTGTTTTGGAACCCTTCCAACAGCTTCAATAATTTTTATCATCTCCTCCTTGGGTATAAATTCTCCACTTTCAGCACCGGCTAGTTTCGATATGTTTTCTTCAATCAAAGTCCCTCCTAAATCGTTTGCACCTACATTTAAAGCGACCTGAGCAAGTTTTACGCCAAGTTTAACCCAAGATGCCTGTATATTTTTAATCTCGGGATAAAGCAAGAGCCTTGAAATTGCTATGACCAAGAGATCTTCAAAGCCAGATGAAGGGTTTACTATCTTACCAAGCTCGTTGTTCTTATGCATAAACGGGAGTGGTATAAACTCTGTAAACCCACCCGTTCTCCTTTGGATCTCTTTGATTATTAGCATGTGCTTTATTCTGTGTTCCCATCTTTCCACATGCCCAAACATCATCGTTGCAGTAGTTGGTATACCCAAGCGGTGAGCTGTGACAATTATCTCTATCCAGCGTTCTGTACTAATCTTCTTTGGACATATTACCCTCCTAACATCATCATCTAAAATCTCAGCTGATGTTCCTGGCATCGAATTAAGACCTGCCGATTTTAGCTCTTTCAAAACATCTCTAACATCTAACCCGCTGTTTAAAGCCATATGGTGAATCTCCATCGGAGAGAAGGCGTGAATGTGTATATCCTCACTAACTTCTCTCACCGCCTCGATTATTGATCTGTAAAAGTTTAAATCTGCATTAGGATACAAGCCTCCCTGAATGCATACTTCCGTACATCCGTAATCCACAGCCTCTCTAACCTTACTTTTGATCTCATCAATTGTCAAAAGGTACCTCTTTCGATTCCTAAAACTGCAGAATTTGCAATTACCAATACAGATGTCCGTGAAGTTTATGTTCCTGTTAACGACGAATGTAACTACATCTCCTACAACCTTCCTTCTAAGCTCATCAGCCTCTGCAAACGTTTCAAATGGATTTTCGATGAGATACTCAAATTCTTCTAAATCCACCCTCGTCCGACTTAGATTTAACAACCTCTGCAATCTCATCACTGAACCACCCTAACATTATAAATTTTGGATATATCGGTAACCTTTCCTTCAAAAAGAAACCGTTCTTCTCAACAACATTTCTCAGTTCCTCGATGGATGGCCAAGGATGTTCTGGATTTATGAAGTCCGGTGTTACTTCAGAAATTCCACCCAAATCTCTTGCTCCTGCCTTCAATAGTGGTGTTAGATCTTTTACGAGATTTGGAGGTACTTGTATTGTCACATCGCTCGGCAGGATATCCTTAGCAATTTTAACAGTTTCAACCATCTCCTCTAAGCTTGGAGGTTTCCAATTTTCCATTGGGGTATTTGGTTTAGGAGTGAAGTTCTGAATTATCACCTCCTGAATGTGCCCATAGTTCTTGTGAATATCCGCTATCACTTCAAGTGAGTAAGCTCTATCGTATTTACTCTCACCGATTCCAATTAAAATTCCAGTTGTGAATGGAATCTGGAGCTTTCCAGCATTTTTTATGGTTTTTATCCTAACTTCTGGTTTCTTTCCCGGACTGTTTGCGTGACACTCCAATTCAACGGCTTGCTCAAGCATCAAGCCCATGCTTGCATTGTACGGTTTTAGAGTTCTTAACTCGCCGTAATCCAAAACGCCAGCATTTGTGTGAGGTAAAAAACCCATACTTACCGCTAACTTATTCATATCTCTGACGTATTCGATGAAGGATGTGTAACCTAATTTCCTTAAATTCCTTCTAAATTGCGGATAAACGTCTGGTTTTTCTCCGAATGTGAATAGAGCCTCAACAGCATTTTTTGCCCTTGAGAGTAATGTTTTCACATCCTGAGGAGTCATGATTCGATAGTCGTTCTTTCTAAAACCACAGTATGCGCAACTGTTTCTGCATGTCCTCGTTAGGGGTATGAAAATGTTTCTCGAGAAAGTTACAATCTCCATGGTACTTGAATTTATGATGATGGTAAAAAGCCTTGCGAATATTTAGCAAATTAAGATCAAGATTTTAACTCGTTAACCAGAAAAATTTAAGATTTGGCTATATAAATAGCTGGCTTACCAGGCATTGCCTGCTTTCTTCTCTCTTCTGGCACGGCAGATTCATCCAACACAATCTCAACGCCAAGCTCTTTCTCTATGAACTCCTTGTTCTTCTCAACTACAGCTTTCTCATCAACATCAGCAATAGCCTTGAATGTGTCCTTGTCCTTGAATACCCTTTTCAAGAATGCCGAAACCTCCTTAGCCATCTTCTTAAACTTGTCATCTTGCATCAGCTTAGCCATAGCAGACTTCATGTTGTTAGACTCCAATGCAACCCTAAGTGCCTCAACCTTCCAATCCTCTGCAAATGCTATATACACCTTTTTGCCTTTGAAGAACTTCATAACCTCCTTTACATCAGCGATAAAGTTCTTCAGGTAGTTCTCTATAGCCTCCACTTTCTCATCAACCTTACTCTCATCGTATTCTGGGTAACTCTCAAGACTTACAAAGCTTTCATGCTTTAGATGCCAAAGTTCTTCACATATATGCGGAATGAAAGGTGCAAGCAGTTTAATCCAATCATCTAGAATTACAACCAAGTTGTCTCCTCCACGCTTGAGATACCACCTGACATGATTCATGACTTCGAAGAATGCGGAGTTCACAGCTCTCCTCGTCTGCAACTTCTCCATTGCATCTCTGGTATCTTTAACACACTTCTGGAATACGCTTATGAGCCATCTGTCCAAGTGATCTAACTCTTTTGGCTCTTTTGTGTAGTGCTCCTTGACAAGCTCATAAAATCTCTCAAGATGTTTGGACATGGCTTCTACTTCCTTTCTCCTCCAATCTGCATCGCTATCATACTCTGCTGAGTAGAGTATGTATAGCCTTGTAACGTCTGCTCCGTTTTCTGCTACGGCCCTCTTCATCGTTAAAAGAGGACCTTTGCTCTTACTCATCTTCTTGCCCTCTAAGCTCACGTAGCCGTTGACAGCTATAGCTCTTGGCCAGTACTTGGGAGGAAATATCGCTACATGGTGGAATAAGAAGAACAGTAGATGGTTAGCTACCAAGTCTTTTCCACTGCTTCTTAAATCAACAGGATACCAGTACTCAAAATCCCTCTTAATTTCTTCGATCGTTTCTACATCTAAGCCAGATGATTTGGCTACATCTTCAACATTGCCAATGCCAAGTAACACGTAATCTAAAAATTCTGGCGTTATGTTTTCGGCTTTAAGCCTACCTTCGTTTATGAACTTCGCAAGAATGTAATAGGCCATGTAGATAGTGGAATCGGAGAGACTTTCGATCAACCACTCCTTATCCCATGGAATACGCGTACCTAATCCTTTCCTCCTCGCACAAGCCTTGTCTTTCAACCATTCAACCTTGTTTCTAAACTCTTCCTTGTAGTAATGTGGTATTATAGTCATTTCGTCGAGCCATTTTAACACATCATCCTTCCACTTTCTGTCAGAGTACTTTATAAACCACTGATCCTTCACGACTTTAACAACACATTTAGTTCCACATCTACAGACCACAGGCTTTTCACTGAACTCGTAAAAGACGTCACCAACGCCTAAATCGATTAAATCTTTCTGTAATACTTCCTTAATCTCTGAAACTTTCATTCCAGCGTATCTGCCAGTTGTTTCGAGTAGAACTCCCTTATGGAACTCTTTCTTGTAAACGATTTTGGTGGCTTTGTCGAGCAAATCCCTCTGCTCTTGGCCAGTCACTCCAAGCTCCTTCACAACGTCAATGGCTGGAATTTCATAACTCTCGCCTTCAATTCTTATCAAAACAACTGGTTCTATTTCAACCAAGCTTCTATCTATTCCGTAAAATCTAAGCTTTTCTTCATCCTTCTTTAAATCCTCCAATGCTACGTAATCGTAGGGGGCATGTGCAGGAACACTCATCACAACACCAGTTGCGTTGTCAGTATCAACAAACTCAGCTGGTAAAATTGGTACTACAACTCTTTTAATATTATCAGTCTTCTCAGCAAGTTTTATAAGGATTTGAACTAGATTTCCTTCCTTTATCCATTTAATAATGAGGTTTAATTTCTGTTCTTCTCTGTTTATGGCATCCTTTATCTCTGTCATTATACTCTTCGACTTTTCATCCATCAGCTGTTTTACACTTTCATCATTTTCAATCTCATTAAGTATATTTCTTATTAGCATTCCAGCCAAAATTGGATTAACGACGAGTTTACCTATAAATTCCTTAGCATCAACTTCTTCAATCACCTCAATATCTTTCTCTTGATACCTCAGTTTCTCTACAGCCTCCTTGCTAACAAACCAAATCTCACCGTCAACCTTAGCCAAAACGTATTTTGTAGGTTTAACCCATACATTTGTAACTCCAAAAATCGTTTCTGGTCTGAGTGTTGCACAAGGCAGAACGACTTTACCGTATCTCTCATCAAACGTGTAGAGCTTTATGACCGTAAAATCAACTATAGTAGCCTCTTCACCTATCAGTAGATCGTGATCTTCAACAGGGTTGTTGCAATTTGGGCAAAATCTGACAGGATGCGATCCCTTGACTATTAAACCCTTCTCTTTCAGCTTGTAAAACTGCCACTCTATGAACTTCTGATAGGGCTTATCGGTTGTCGTAAAAACTCTCCTCCAGTCGATTGAGTAACCTATATCCCTCAAAGCCCTTTCAGCCTCTTTTGCAAAATACTCGACAATCTTTTCCGGCGTTGTTAAAGTTAGCAGAATGTCCTTCGGGACATCGTGATATTTAGTGTAGACCTCTATCGTTCTTTCATCCTTTTTGGATATCAGCTCAGCTAAACCGATTATAGGAGTACCTGTTACGTGAAAGCCCATTGGAAATAAAACGTTGTAGCCGCACATTCTCTTGTACCTTGCAATTGCATCGCCTATTGTGAAAGTTCTACAGTGTCCTACGTGTAAGTTACCGTTTAGATAAGGATAAGGAATCGTCAAGAAGAACTTGGGTCTATCATTCGGATCAGCTTGAAATATCTTAGCCTTTTCCCAAGCCTCCTGCCACTTTTTCTCAATCTCTCTAAACATGGAAACAGAGAAATTGACACTTTAAAAATAATTTACTGATGTTTATCAGAGTACTTCCTCGCCCTCATATCTCACAACAACCTCTGGAATAAACTTTTTGAGCCTTTTACCAACATTATAATAAAAGTCCTTGGGATATGGAGTTATATCCCTGAATTTTGGATCATAAGTATCTTCGTTTCTGAAACGCTGTAGGACATACCTTTTGACGTTGTAACTTGAGAGGATTTCACCCATTTTTAGTAAGTCATCTTCATCAGTTATGGTTGGAACTACAGTAGTTCTAATTTCGTAATCAACATCTGAATCTACTATAATCTTTAAACTCCTTAAAACCTTCTCTGCAGAATCATTCCTTCCGGTAACCCTTGCATACTTCTCTGGAGCAGCCTTAAAGTCCATCGCAATGTAATCAAGTAAACCTATCAGCTTCTCAAGTTTTTCTGGATAGTAACCGTTTGTATCAAGTTTTACAGCCAAACCGTAGTCTTTTAACATCTTAACAAGACTGCTGAGTTCCTCAAGATCCTGTAAAAGAGGCTCTCCACCAGTCAGACAAACTCCTTCTACGAGGTAATTATCCCTTATCTTCTTAGCGATCTCCTCCGGTTTTACTTCAATCCCCCCACTGAAGAGTCTGTGATTCTGGCAATAGGGGCATCTGAAGGGACATCCTACGAAGAAAACAACAGTACATAATTTTTTTGGGAAATCGACTGTTGATAAGTCTAAAATTCCTCCATAGCGCATTTGATCACCTTAAATATTTCTCAACTTCTTTCCTAAGTTCTTCCTTACTCGGCACCTCTCCCCTAAAGAGAACTTCCTCACCCAAGGCAATTGAAGGTGTTGAGGCGACGTTGTATTGCAAAGCAGTTATCAGATCTTTTTCTACATCTATCTCCTCAAATTCCAAGTTTAACTCCTTAGCAACCTCCATTGCTACCTTCTTTGCGTGAGGGCAGTTTGGACAATCCTTCTTCGTAAAAACTATCAACTTCATGAAGGAATTTAGGTGGTTGATTTAAAAAATTAATTAAAACAAGAAGTCTGCACCAATAACTTCTTCCTCCAAACCTTCTACGAATGGTCTAGATCTTGAAGGATTTTCACATTCGTACTCAATCACCTTCTCCTCAAAAGGTTTAAGCTCCAACTCCCAAACCCTTGGATTACCACAGATGTCGTAAAGTTTGAATCTTTTTTTATTCCTGCTAAAGTTCGAAACGACTATTTTAACGTTTTTCCCCTCAACGGACTTCTCAACATACACTTTACCAGTTATCCTCGCAACGACTTTACTAACATCAACCTCTTCCCTTTCAAGTATTTCAGCGCACTTCTTGGCAATCAATGGAAGTATCTTGAGTAAGACATTTTCCCTCTTTTTTCTCTCCTGAACAGCCTTCTTTCTATCTAAATATCCTTTCAGCTTCCTTCCAACTTCTTGTAGAGCCAATCTAACTTCATCTACAATCTCAGGAATTTCAGCTATAGCTTCCTTCGATTCAGAAGTATAGGGAATGTTGGTTGAAGCTACATGTATGAGTATGACCATCGGTGCCTTTGGCAGTTTATCTTGGGGAATTCCATAAGCTTTCCAGTTGACGCTCTCAACAACTTTAGTTAAGGCACATCCACTCTGCTGATAGAGCAGTGGAATTCTATTTGCAAACCTCATCAAAATAGTTTCTTCAGAATTTACTCCGTAAGCTAGGCCCACTTCTACTAAAAAGGGATTTCCAGAGTAAACTTTAGGCTTTCTTGAGACTGCACATACAAACTCTGGCTTAAACTCATTTACCAAGCTCTTGATTATAAGCTCCTCGCCGATTGGCGAAAGACAGTCTGTTGGAGGAGGTAGGAGGGGAGTTTCCCTGAAAGCTTCAATTAATCTTATTGCTTCTTCCCTTGTTATCGCCCTTGGATGTTTATTTGGAATTCCGGCCTTTGTAAGGATCTCTTCAGCAATTTTTTCTCCAACTCTTGAAAACTCTCTTTTCAGGAACTCTTTGAGATTTTTAGCCCTTGAATCTTTAAGCATCTTCAGGAGATTTCCAATCTCAATCCCATGTGGGTGTGGCTTTATAGCCTTTGGAATCTTTGGAATCTCATAACTGACCCTTTCAAACTCGTGTATCTCACCGTCCGGCTCTATGAACGTTATCTTAGCATGGGGATTAACTATAGACGTTTGTCTAAGATACTCGTAAACGCTTTGCCTTCTACCCTTCACATAACTGCCTTCGATTTCAAGTTCAACTCTAAGCCCGTGAGGTCTGTACCACTCAACCTTTTCCTCTCTAACAACTTCAGGCTCATTTCTCCTTGTGTCTATGAGTATTTCAAATAACCAAGCATCCTCATCTCTTGTCTTTGACACGACTTTAGTTGGCTTTCCGGTAGTCAGTTGGGCGTACAGAACAGCGGAACTTATACCAATACCTTGCTGACCCCTACTTTGCTTCAGCGTATGGAAACGTGAACCATAAAGGAGTTTTCCAAAAATCTTCGGAATTTCACCTTTCTCTATTCCTGGTCCGTTATCCTCAATGATTATCTTATAGTGTCTATCAATCTTGTCAATTCTAACGAGTATGTCTGGTAAAATCCTTGCCTCTTCACATGCATCGAGGGAGTTGTGACACAGAATCGGTCCGAATCCTGCTGTGAAGTTTTCGCAATCTGGAACGCTCACATCATAAACCCACATCTTGTTGTATTCAATTTCCTCAATCTTTTTAACAGTCAATCTACCCAAATCACCATCCAACAAATTGCAATCAGACAACTCAACATCTTTACCTTGAAGAGATTCGATAAACACAAACCTCTGATTACAACGTTTAATACCGTATCTCAGCTTGGAATCGTTACAATTGGCTACAACCTCTATTGGAATTTTGGAGATGTGTGCGAACTTCTGCTTAACGTAGATGTAAAAATTGTAGGAGCGAGAAAATATTATCCTTTTACCGTTTATCGTTCTTTCTTTGCCATCTTGAACCGTCAAGCTGTAGCTTAACCCTAAAGAGGAAAGAAGATACTGCATATCAACAGCCAACCACTCGCTCGAAGTTGCAAAAATAACCCTTTCAAGTTCAAGGTCTTTGAATCTCATTCGGTGAACAAGAACGTTTGAAATTACTTTAGTGGGATAGCCATCTCCAGATAAGTATGCTATTAAAAATGCTTCTCTATCTTCTCTACCCATCTGGAAAACAATGGGTGGAATCCTCTTGGTTTTTGCACAGCTACCAACCTTAAAAACGTATTTCAAAATAAATCCTAATATTTTACTTGAAATACATATGTTTACAGCTGTTTTATGTGGCTTTACAACAGAAGGTTCAATTCCAAACAGTTGCCTGATTAAATTAATTGTATAGTTTATTAGTTCCTTTTCGTGAGAACCGAATGAGAGAACGACTCTCGTAAGGTCTTTGAGAATTGATCCCTTAGCCACGAACAAGCCTAAGAATTCAGCAAGCTCCCTATTTACAACCAACCGACATTTGATTTTGTATTTACCCATCCCGTAACCTATGAAACAGTCGTAGAATAACCTTCGTTCTTCCTTGGGCATCTTTCTCAGAAGGTTTATCGGCATTGAATCGCACTTCTTGAAATCGTTGATCTTTCTCCTTTCAACATTTAGATTTATCAGATCGATTTTATCTCTGATTCCATATACCCTGATCTTCCTTGTCAGTTCTTCGGGTAGCTTTAATACCTCTTCAATCAGGTTGATTTCCTTTAAAATACCACAATCCCATGGCCTCCTTGGAACGACAATCCAATCACCCACTCTAAGCTCCGAAACCTTCACGGGCTTTATTTTTCCATTTACGATGGTAAAGAGGGAATGATAATCAGTTAGATCGACGAACCTACCACCTTCGAGCCAGACCCTGTATATCTTACTGTTAACCTTATGCCTAAAAAGGGTCGAAACCTTCCTGAATCTTAGCCTGTAATTTGCATCGAAGCTCAGAACCTCAAGATGATCAAACACTCTGAGTTTCTCAAGATCACCATGTCTTTCAACGAATTTTCTATACTTTTCGAACTGCTCATCTATCAATCTTCCGATCTCGACTATTCTAACTCCTTCAGGCGTTTTAACGATTATAGGTGTGTCCCAAGTTACGCTGTTATCTACAGCCTCTTTAACGCATGTAACCATGGCTTTTGCTGGATTTGAATAGCCTAAGATGTGCTTGTTCTTCTCAAAGAATTCTGATACACTAATCTCTTTTGGTCTCTCAATCATTCTATTTCAGCTCCTATGACTGTTTGAGTCTTCGTAACACCATCTAAACCCCTTATCTTATCGACAGTTTCATTAAGTTCAGCTAAATCTTTTGCTTCAACGATGACAACAAAGTCAAATTCACCGAAAACGTGAATTACATCCCTAACGTTTTTCAGCTTCTTAACGGCTAAGTAAAAGTCCTTTTCCCTTCCGGGTTGAACGTTCACCATTGTAACAGCTGTAACCATGATCAAAGGTTTGCAACGGATTAAATAATCCTTTCTAAAGAATTAAGGATAGACCAAAAGCTGTGATGAGGAGTGCAAAGTACAGATTTGACATCTTAACCCCAAAACTACCTACAGAACTTACAAATTTACAAAATTTTTCACCAACAACTTTAACAACGACTTCTCTCTTACCAAATTCGATCTCGCACTCCTTAAAATCGAGTGCGAACACATTTTTAAGAAGTTCAAAAATAATCCTATCATTATTATCTGAACCTACAGGTAGATACGTAAATTTCGTGCTCACACCAGTCTTTGAATGGTTGTCAGTTGAAGCAACCGTAGCTTTGAAGCCATACATTTTACAGAACTCCTCTATTTCCTTTCTGAATTTAAGATCTACATTATTTCCATCAAAAATTATTATTGCATGTTTTTCAAATCCGTAATCCAAAAGTAGGATTGATACACTACCACATATACTGTTTGTTTCAACTTTAAACTTCTTAAATGCGTATCTGAGCTTGCAAAATTCTGTCTTTCTTTTCAAACCCTCTTCAATGAGTCTTCTAAGCTCTTCGACATTTGGTCTGAAATTCTTACAGTGGGCGTTGTGTGAATCCACTACAATGGCATTATCTACGTTTAACTCGTAAGGTAAATCATCTATACACTCTTTTCCAATTATGAACATTAGCTTGACCTTGTCAAATGGAAAAACTCTTAAAACGTATCTTTTACTCTCAACTTCGTAGGGCTTCATTGGTATCACCCTTTCTCCCTTAAAATCGATCGATCTTATTATCTTTTCAACTTCCTCGCAACTTACGGGGTTTAGGGCATGGTAAGTGGGACTATGAAGATAAAATGCATTTTCCATTGAATTTATTGCATTAACTAGTCTTGCGCCACCTATGTTTCTAATAGGCCCCGGATGAAATGATGTGGTTATAAGCTTGATGTCTCCAAACTTCAGAAATTTTATCCACCCTCTGAACTCAGTACCCCTCTCTTTTAAGACTTCTTCAAAGTAATGAGGTTCATCTGTAAGCCATGATAGCAGAAAACTTTTGAAGTATTTTCTAACATTGAATCCTTCAAAATCTCTATCCATCGCCTTTACAAATAGAAATCCCATGAGTGTGCCCAAAACTGTAAGAGGAGTTGGAGAGATTGACATGGACATGAGAAGGGATGCAATTCCCGTTTTAATTAAGTCAGAT
>Ga0190313_1001192_pt1 | contig 14176 bp, 11 predicted proteins | sample 4870071011_MG_FD_169989 | JGI IMG/M metagenome (GOLD analysis project Ga0190313, IMG submission 169989) | Hydrothermal vent sediment bacterial communities from Southern Trench, Guaymas Basin, Mexico - 4870-07-10-11_MG | ecosystem: Environmental > Aquatic > Marine > Hydrothermal vents > Sediment ...
CCACTACATTCCTTACTATTTTCTTTACTGCTACTGCATCTAACTTCACTACACCCGAACTCTTTCCTCTATTTAAATCCAAGCGAAATCTTTTACAGATAACACAAAGTAAAAGTTTTGGTAAAAATCTTTATATGTTATGAAGTGTTTTATGCTTTTATGAGAATAAAGTATGCATTTGCGATGATAGCATTTTTAGGGCTTCTCATTTCAATTTTGCCATTGCAAACGGCCGTTTATATTAGAAATAATGTATATAATGTATATATTGCGCATGATCCTATAGTTATAAACAACAATTCAGAATTTGATTTTATAGCCACCAGTGAAGGATGGACAGGAAACGGTTCGCAGGAAAATCCGTATATAATAGAAAATTATGAAATTACACCGCCATATAATGGTGCGGGGATATACATAGGAAATACCACGAAATACTTTATAATAAGGAATTGTTATATTCACAGTGTATATTCTGATAGGGGCATATATCTGAGAAATGTTTACTATGGAACACTATACAACAACACTTTACAGCATTTGTCATACGGCATACATCTTGAAAATTCATACAGCAACAGAATAATTCAGAATTTCGTTGACGGATGTCAATACGGAGTATATATATCATTTTCTTTTAATAACATTTTCTACAACAATACCTTTGAAAAAAGTGGATTTTATTTTGAAGGATTTATGGAAGAAATATATGTTTCTCAGGAAATAGCGCAGAACAACACCGTTAACGGAAAACCTGTCATTTATCTCAAAAATATTGATATGGCAAATACGACTATAAATCAGGATGCAGGTCAGATAATACTCGGAAATGTATCAAATGTTAAAATAAACAGAAAGACTTTTGAGAATGTAAGTGCAGGTATTATAGTTGGATATTCTAAAAATGTGTGCATACAGGATGTGAATTTCAGATATGTTTCTGGTTTTGGTATATACGGAATGTGTAATATTAAATTACAGATTACTGATTGCACGTTCAGAAGAAATGGTGGAGGTATTGCACTGGAAAGTCTATCCATGTATACACAACCTTTCATAGAGATATCACATTGCACATTTTCTGAAAATACAATATATCATATGTATGCTTTTGATTTAAATTACCTTACTATCAGAAACTCAACTTTTGAAGGTCTAGGTCTAAATTTTGGGCATATCCTCAACTTTACATTTGAAAACAATACTTTCAGAAATTCTCAATCTGATTTAACAATTCAGTTTTGCGACCATGTTGAGTTTACTAGGAATGTGATTAAGAATGTATACTACGGTGTGAGGTTTATTAAGGTTGGCAACAGTACGATTGCAAGAAACATTATAATAAATACAACATTTTATGATCTACGTCTTCTTAACGGTTGTTTTAATATAACAGCATATGGAAATGTTATAGAAAACGGTTCAAGTGGAATAATAGTGGATCGTTCAGAAAACAATAGTCTATTAAATAATACACTGACATTTCTTCCATACGCAATTTGGATATCATCTTCGTACAATACTATTAAAAATAATACGATTAATCACTGCAGTTACGGAATATACTTAGCAAATTCTCATCACAATATAATCGCTGGAAACTATCTCAACGATACTTGGGCGGCGGGTATATATTTAGGGAATTCAAAATATAATAAAATATACAATAATATTATGGAGAATTCAAGCATATTCTTGACGGGAAATATGGATACCTATACCACCCAAGAAATAGCGGAAAATAACACTGTAGGAGGAAAGCCTATTTTGTATTATAAAAATATAAATGGAGACGGATTGGTTGTATCCGAGAATGCCGGAGAATTAATTGTAGGAAATGTCACGAATCTAACAATATCCTCTATGGCAATGAAGTATGCTGATTATTCAGTTCTTCTGGGATACTCAAAGAACATAACTTTGAGAAATATTGATTTCTTGAATAATCATGTGAGCATCTATATGGAACAATCCACGGACTGTATTATTGATTACTGCTCTCTTATGTATAATTCCTATGGATTGTATCTTGATTGGTACTCCAACAGAAATACTATTACTAACTCCTACTTTTATCAAAATAGTGTTTATGCCATTTACATATACAGCGGAAACTACAACATTGTTTTTAACAACTCTTTCTATTTCAACCACGGCTCAACCACAAATTATGATCCGTCGCATATACAGTGTTATGATTCCGGCGTTTTGAACAGGTGGAACTATTCGCATTATGGAAACTATTGGCACGACTGGATATCGCCGGATAACGACGGAAACGGTATTGTTGATTCTCCTTACTTGATAGATGGAAGCAGCAATGCGAAGGACTATTATCCGAGGACGGAACCGTTAGTCATTGAAATTCCGTGGAACATCGTACTATTGTTATCTGTACTTCTGTGCTTGATAGTGATAGCGGTTAGGAGAAGGACGAAAAAGAAAGTTTAAAATACATCAAAAGATTAGGGCAAAGTATGGCGATATGGCAGGGAAGATCGCTCAAAAAACCTTCCGGCGGTAAGATAAGACCCCACCGCAAGAAAAGAAAGTACGAGATGGGCAGAGAGCCTGTCCTAACACACATAGCTCCCACCAGAAGGAAAATAGTCAGGGTGAGAGGTGGAAATTACAAAGTAAAATTAACAAGAACCACAGAGATAAATGTATACATACCTGAAGAGAATGTGGTTAAAAAAGTTAAGGTTTTGAGTGTGGTTGAGAATCCGGCGAATCCGCACTTTGTCCAGAGAAATATTATAACGAAAGGCGCAGTAGTTAGGACAGAAATAGGCAATGTTAGAGTTACATCCAGACCTGGGCAACATGGTGTGCTAAATGGAATCCTCATCAGCAAAGAGTAGACCGATAATAATTTATCCAATATACTTTAAAAAAGTTCCGAGAAGTAGGGGGAGAAGGGTACCTCTTAAATATTCCGGAAACTTTTCTTTAAAAGACATAGAAAGGGCTGCCAAAGAATTGGGATATAGGGTGGAGGTGGAAAAGGATAAAAACCATCCTGCAGCGTGGTGGGAAGGGGAAGGGCGTTTAGTTGTGTATACCGATGAGAGTAAGGAGAAAGTTATTTTGAAAATAGCGCAAAAAATCACACAAAACCTTAATATTTACTGATGCAATTCCCCCTCGGTGATTGAATGGACTTCGCGTCCCTCTATTCAGATATCGCAAAAACGATAAGAGCGTCTGAGATTAGAGAACTTTTGAAACTCACCCAGCAACCGGATGTTATATCGTTTGCCGGCGGACTGCCGAATCCCAAATCATTTCCTGTGGGCGATATAAAAGAGATAATAAACAATCTTTTGGATGAGCGAGGGAGCGATATATTGCAATACGGGACCACGGAAGGAGTCAAGGAATTAAAGCGGGCCTTGATTGAAAGAATGGAAAGGGTACACGGTATAAAGGCGGATATGGATAATATACTCATAACGCATGGCTCGCAACAGGGACTGTATCTTCTGGGCAAAGTATTCCTAAATTTGAAAGATATAGTGATAGTGGAAGCCCCTACCTATCTGGGGGCGCTCAACGCCTTCCAGACATATTTTCCGAGATATATTTCCGTACCCTTGGATGATGAGGGAATGAGAACGGACCTTCTTGAGGAAAAGCTTCGTTTTCTGGTTAAGGAAAAGCTCAAGCCGAAATTCATATATACCGTACCTACCTTCCATAACCCAGCGGGAACCTGTATGCCTCTGGATAGGAGAAAACATTTGCTTGAAATAGTAGAAGAGCTTGATATGTTCATCGTTGAGGATGACCCGTACGGAGAGCTCAGATTCTCCGGCGAAAAAGTCCCTCATTTAAAGGCCTTGGATAGAAACGACAGAGTGCTTTACTTTTCAACATTTTCCAAGATTCTCGCGCCGGGATTCAGAATAGCGTTCGCCGTGGGTCCGAAAGAAGTGATAAGAAAATTCGCCTTAGCAAAGCAGGGTGTTGATTTATGCACAAATCCCTTCGGACAGTATGTGGCAGCGGAATATGTTAAAAAGGGGTATCTGGATAGACATTTAAAAAATATAATAGCGATGTACAAGGAGAAGAGGGACATAATGCTGGATGCGATGGACGAGTATTTCCCGAAGGAGGCTATGTGGACCCGTCCGGATGGAGGGATGTTCCTTTGGGTAACTTTGCCCAAAACGGTGAACACGGAGAAAATGTTCCCAAAAGCCATAGAAAAGAAGGTTGCGTATGTACACGGTGCGGCATTCTATCCGGATAGAAGTGGAACAAATACGATGAGGTTGAATTTCACACATCCATCCAACGACAAGATCCCCGAAGGAGTTAAGAGGTTGAGCGAGGTAATAAGGGAGGAGCTTGGTAAATAATTAAGAACTCAAAACACCTCTCGCTGCCAGTATTCCTGTGGCTGCTGCATTCACTATGTCTCTGCTCAGTCCAGCGCCGTCTCCGGCCACATACAGTCCTTGTATATTTGTCATCATATTCTTATCCACAATAACCCTCATGGAGTAGAATTTTATTTCTGGAGCGTAAAGTAATGTGGAATCCGCCGCCACACCCGGTATGATGCAATCAAGGATTTCCAGACCTTCCATAACATCTGCTACTATTCTATGAGGCAGGGCCATGGATATGTCTCCCGGTGTGGCGTCGTCCAGCGTGGGCTTTAAGAGCCCATCCCTTATTCTTTTCCAAGTGGATCTCCTTCCCGAACGGAGGTCACCGAGTCGTTGAACTATGGGCTTTCCTCCTCCTATCGTTGTGGCCAATCTGGCTATGGATTTTCCGTAACTTATTGTATCCTCTTGGGGCTGTGTTAATTCCACCCTTACCAGAAGTGCGAAGTTTGTATTATCGGATGCACGGTTTTTCAAACTGTGGCCGTTTGTGGCTATGTAATCCCCGTAAGATTCTTTAACCACGAAGCCCCTTGGATTTGTGCAGAAGGTTCTCACGAAATCGTCATATGTGGGAGTTCTCATTCTGAACTTCGGATCGTGGTTTATGGAAGTTATTCCATCCATAAGTATGGCGGGGACCTCAACTCTAACTCCAACATCTATCGGGGCGAATCTCGCTTTTATCCCATATTTTTTTATCAGATTTTCCATCCACGATGCTCCGACCCGTCCGGGAGCGAGAATAACCCCATCTCCTTTGATCTCCCCCTTATCTGTGACTATACCCCTGCAAATCCCATTTTCTACGATCAAATCCTCCGCTTTGGTTCCCAGTACGAACTTAACTCCGAGAGATTCCAGTTTTTCTTTGAATTTTCTTATGATATCCGGGGAGCGGTCACTTCCTATATGTTTCTGCTCTATCGGTATGAATTCCGCTCCGCAGGAGGCGGCGGTTTTCATAAGTTTCTCAATTTCATCCCTCTTCATTTCAATCCTTTCAACCACGCCTAATTCCTCAAAAATCTCATCTATATAGTGAATGAGATTCCAGCTCTCTTCCTTAGAAACGAACTCCTCAAGATTTCCCCCTATTTGAGGATGGAGGTTCAGCGTTCCATCGGAGAAAGTTCCTGCCCCACCCACTCCGCACATTATATGGCAGGGTTCGCAGTTCACGCATTTTCCCGTCACCAACATTGGACAATTTCTTTGTGAAATATCGTATCCCATATCCACGATAGTAACCTCAACTCCGTTCTCCGCGAGTTCTTTGGCGGCGAACATACCTGCAGGTCCGCTTCCAACTATTATTACCCTCATTATGAAAAGAATAAAGAATAATAAGTTAAAAAATTTTTCAGGGATTACTCGCCCCTCTGGAATTTCTTGGCTACTTCTTCATAGAAGCGCAGAAGTTCCCTTGACATGGGTCTTATTCTTTTCAGCGCTTCTTCAAAGTGCTTCATCGTTATCTTCGCTTCTTTATAGTCCTTCTTCCCCGAATTTATGAATTCTCTAATTGCGAGCATGGTGGCTTCGTTGCAGATGGCTTCAATATCCGCTCCTGTGTATCCCTCAGTTTTCTCGGCGAGTTTTTCCAAATCCACATCTTCTGCGAGAGGCTTCCCTCTAGTATGTACCTTGAATATCTCCAACCTCGCCTTCTTGTCTGGAAGTCCAACATATATGAGACGGTCAAATCTCCCGGGTCGCAGAAGCGCGGGATCCAATATATCTGGACGGTTGGTGGCGGCTATTACCACAACTTTGTGCAGCGCCTCCAATCCATCCATCTCCGTAAGCATCTGCGATACCACGCGCTCCGTAACATTGGTACTCAAATCCCTACCTCTCTGCGGGGCAACCGCATCTATTTCGTCTATGAAGATTATGCATGGGGAAGCCTGTCTCGCTTTCCTGAATATCTCGCGAACCGCCCGCTCGCTCTCTCCAACCCACTTGCTCAGGAACTCGGGGCCTTTAACGCTTATGAAGTTCGCCTCTGTTTCGGTGGCTACCGCCTTCGCAAGCAAAGTTTTACCGCATCCCGGTGGGCCATAGAGCAATATGCCTTTTGGAATTCTCGCTTTCATGTGTTCAAAGAGTTTCTGGTATTTCAGGGGCCATTCCACCACTTCCTTCAGTTCCTGTTTCACATCCTCCAGCCCGCCTATATCCTTCCATCGCACATTGGGTTTTTCTATAAGAACCTCGCGCATGGTGGATGGTTGCATATCCTTGAAAGCATTCATGAAATCCTCCCAGGTAACCTCTATTTTCTCCAGTATCTCTCTGGGTATGGTATCCTTTTCCAGGTCTATCTCGGGCAGGTATCTCCTCAAAGCCCTCATGGCTGCTTCTTTGACAAGTGCGGCTATATCCGCTCCTACATAACCATGGGTCATGTCCGCGAGTTTATCCAAATCAACATCTTCCGCCAGTGGAACACCGCGAGTATGTATTTCCAGTATCTCCTTTCTCGCATCCCTGTCCGGGATTCCTATCTCTATTTCCCTGTCAAACCTGCCGGGTCTTCGCAGTGCTGGATCTAATGCATTCGGGCGATTCGTGGCTCCTATAACTATAACCCTTCCTCTGCTCTCCAAGCCATCCATTAGGGCGAGGAGTTGGGCCACTACCCTCCTCTCCACCTCGCCCGTTACCTCATCTCTCTTAGGTGCGATGGCATCAATCTCATCTATGAAAATTATGCTCGGTGCATTCTCCTGCGCCTCCTTAAATATTTCTCTGAGATTCTCCTCGCTTTGGCCGTAGAATTTGCTCATTATCTCCGGGCCTGAGATGCTTATGAAGTGTGCAGCGCTTTCATTGGCAACCGCCTTCGCAAGCAAGGTTTTACCGCATCCCGGCGGACCGTAGAGCAATACGCCCTTTGGAGGTTCTATTCCCAATCTCTCAAAGAGTTCGGGATAGCGGAGTGGGAGTTCAACCATTTCGCGAATCTTCCTTATTTCCTCTTTCAATCCGCCTATGTCCTCGTAGGTTACTCTCGGTATGCCCCTCACCTCTTTAACGGGCTTTTCCAAGAGCTTCATTGAAGTATCGGAGGTTACTATAACGACATCTTTAAATGGCTTTACAGAAGTTACCACGAAATCAATGCTTCTGCCCATCACATTGATCGTTATCGTATCTCCCTTAGTTATTACTCTTCCCTCTAAGAGGTTTTTCAGATACTCTTCCCCTCCATATATTCTCAGAGGTTCTGTGGGTGCGAGCGTTATTTCCTTGGCAGGATGAACATGTACCTTCTTTATTTTGACCTTGTCGTCTATTCCCACGCCAGCGTTCTTCCTTATGTGGCCGTCAATCCTTATTATTTCCTTCCCCTCATCCTCCGGGTATCCGCGCATCACTATTGCCGCTGTTTTTTTGGTCCCCTCTATCAGTATAGCGTCTCCCGGGGTAAGGTTCATTTCCTCAAATACCTCGGGGTCTATACGCGCAATTCCCCTACCCACATCGCGGGTTTTCGCCTCCGCGACCCTCAATATTCTATACTCTTCCGAACTCATGGTACATCACCTCCAGTTGTTAACCTTTGGTTAATATGTAAATCAATGTAGTATATAAACATTTCGGTGAAGGAGTATAGAGATGTTTGCTGCTTAGAATACAAATAACAAAAGGGTTTCGCTCATGATGCTCCAACTTTCCAGTTACATATATCATTTGCACAGATTATTCCTGATATTACGACCGCCTCTATTCCTCCCCCTGGGAAAGTTGAAGCACTCGCCAAATACAAACCCTTTATTGGTGTTTTAAAGTATGGTCTTTTAACTCCAATTGACTGATCAAAGGAATAGAGTGCTCCTTCAGGCATTAGTGTGTATCTTTCAAATGTCTTCGGTGTTGCTGCATCCTGAACTATTATATGCTTACTCAACTCAGGAATAACCTTTTCGGCTTTCTTAATAAGCATTTCAGCCATCTCTCTTTTCTTTTTTGAATATTCCTCCGTTCCTCTTTCTGGGAAATCGTGATAGTTGGCACCAGTCAATATTGTAACACTTGCTTTTCCCTTTGGTGCCAGAGTAGGGTCGGCATTTGAATTAATAACTATTTCAATATTCTCATCTAGATTTTTGATAAGTGTTGGATAGTTTGACAAATCCATATCCACACCTAAGAATACCATAAATGCCGAAGGTGACATTTTTAACCCTTTTATATAACCAATAAACTTCTCATCCAAATTCTCCTCTCCAACAAGCTCTAAGAAAGTGATTTTTGCGTTTGCATTGGCTACAACTATCCGAGCCCTAAAAATTTTCTCTCCAACTTTTACCCCTCTAACCTCTCCCCTTTCAACCAGTATTTTACTCACTTTATGTCCGACCATGACCCTGCCACCATGGCTTTCAATAAAATACTTTAAGCTATTAGCAAACTGCTGCGCTCCTCCTTTTGGGAAATATCCGCCATGTAGGTAATATGAAACACAAGCGGTAAGTGCACTGCTTGCAAGAGTTTTTTCGGGTGCTGTTCCAAGGTACCCCATCAAAGCGCAAAGTAGCGCTTTTAAGTCCTCATCCTTAAAATATTCATCAAGCTTCTCCTTATATGTTTTATTCATCCAATCGTAAAAATGAGGATGTTCCTTTGGATAATACAGAAGCTTTTTATCTCCAAAGACCTTCGCGATTAACTCAGCAGGCAAAGGAGTTCCATAAATTTCTGTATCTTTATAACATTCATCATAAGCTTCTTTAGCCTCTCTGAAGAAAGCAGAAATATTTTCCTTCTCATCTGGGAACATTTCCGAAAGAAACCTTATAAACTCTTCAAGATTCTGCGCTTCTATATTTTTTCCTTTGAATATATATCTTCTTGTATTTTTCACAAATAAATCTTCTTTTTTCATTCCAAGTTCTCGCAAAAGATAGGTAAGGGGACCTTTTTCCCACAACCCGCTTACATCCTCCACCCCCGTGTTAAAAACAAATCCATTCCTCCTGAAAGATGAGCAGTACCCCCCAACCTGATAATGCTGTTCTAAAATTAAAACCTTATATCCTCTTTTTGAAAGCAGAGCGCCACATGTTAAACCCCCTATACCAGAACCAACAATTATGACATCATACTCATCCTCTTTCTTATGTTTGTGGGGATTTACATCAACACTCCAGTCGTACTTCCTGAATTCCCTTGTAACGAAGTAGGCAGGAGCTTTCAAAGGAAAAACAATTGAGAAAGTTATGCCAAGTGCAATTAAAATGTTTGAGAGGATTACTGCGATTAATTTGGCAAGGATAATAAATAGGATTGCATTTGATAAGAATATTCCTGCCCAGAATAATGTTATCTGGCTATTTATAGATAAGAACGACTTATCTTTCCAGTAGATTTCAGGATAGTCCCTTTTTGAAACCTGAAAAGTGAACGGTTGTTTGATTATAACTGAAATCAAAGCCATTAGAAATAAAGCAAAATAGCCGATAGAACTGCTATGCTCAACAAATATGTTTATATTGAAGATAAATGTAGCAGCGCTTGCTATGCTGAAATAGAGAACAGAAGTAACATCCATCAGATTGAAATCTCTCTTACGGATTTGAGGAATGATAAAAAATATGGAAATCATGAGAGGAATGATTACGCCGGCATACATACCCTTACCACATAATACCCAGTAGAGAATCCATGGAATAAATGAAGTAAGTATATAAAGCATACCGGGTATTTTTTTATTGCCTTCTAAGTCTTCCATTTTTAATCCTCCTCTCTACATTATCTTTTTATGCTATAAACAATTAGAGGTAACATTCTGGAGATATGTAAAGTTTGCTGTAGGGATGGTATTAGGAATAATATGTGCTGAAGGAGAATAGTTCCCTCTTGGGATGTGATGGCCTTATCTTGACGACCTCTCAAGTACTAAAGGTGAAGTTTTTATTCTACCTCTCATTTCCCGCTATTATGGAATTCAGAACGGTAATATGGTATGGTTCGTGGTTGTTGATCGCGCTCGGCATGATTATATATCTTTCGTGGAGCATACTTTATGATGCATGGACGGATGTCGGGGTTTATTCTATGGCTGTACCCCTCATACTTTTCGGAATATTTGGTGTTCTGTTGAGCAAGTACTCCGAATCTCAGTAGGTTTTAGCCACATATATTTTGTTGGATGTATTCTTTCCGCAAACGATGCATTTTCCCTCTGCGTGTCTTTCTCCCACGGGATAACCCAAAATCTTCTTTTCGGTTTTTATTTCAATTTCTTCCGCGCATTTCATTGAGCCGCACCAGTAAATAATGCCCAATCCCTTGTGCTCTTTCAATTCATCAAGATCGTCAAACTCCTTTATCATCTCCTTCATAATTCTCTTCGCTTTATCGTACAATCTTTTCTCCAGATTCTCCAATTCTTCCCTAATTCTTTCAACCATACTTTCCACTGAAACCTTTATTCTCTTTCTCTCGTCCCTCGCAACAATAGTAATAGAATTTTCCTCAACCTCTCTTGGACCTATTTCAACGCGGATAGGTACGCCCCTCATCTCCCAGTCGTTGTACTTATAGCCGGGAGTGTAATCCTCTCTGTCGTCCAGATGAACTCTGAAATTTGATGAAAGAATATCTCTAACTTTTCGAGCGAACTCCATAACTCCTTCCCCGGGAATGGGAACGATAACAACCTGTATCGGGGCGATTTCGGGGGGGAGTATTAAGCCCTTGTCATCGCCGTGTATTCCAACTATCGCTCCAATCAACCTTTCGCTTATTCCGAAAGTTGTTTGATGAACATACTCGTGCGTACCGTCCTCCTTCAGATACTTTATCTCGTAAGGTCGTGAAAAATTCTGTCCGTATTGGTGCATAGTGGCTATCTGCAACGCCCTTCCCGTGGGCATTAGAGTATCCGCTCCCAGCGTATATTCCGCCCCCGGAAACTTATCCCAGTCCGGCCGTCTGCATAAAATATATGGTATAGCGACCTTTTTTGCTATTTCTTCCCACATCTCCATATCCTCTCTTATCTGGCGCTCCGCATCCTCGTAATCTCTATGGCAAGTATGAGCCTCGTAAAAATGGAATTCCCTCATCCTTATGAAAGACCTCGTCTGCTTCGTCTCGTATCTGAAAACATTCACTATCTGAAATGTTTTTAGAGGTAAATCCGCATGGCTCCTTATCCAGAGCGAGAATATGGTGTACATCGCCGTTTCGCTTGTAGGTCTAAGTATGTACGGCTCCTCCAGTTCATTATCTCCGGCCCGGGTGACCCAGTAAACCTGCCCCCCGAAACCCCTTATATGCTCAGCCTCCTTCTCAAACATATGATATGGGATCAATGTGGGAAAATTAACCTCTTTATGTCCCGTACTTTCCCACACCCTCCTTATCAGGTTATCAAGATTTCTAACAAGTTTCCAGCCGTATGGGCGCCAAACATGCATACCCTTTATCGGATACCTTTTATCTATCAGTTCAGCCATCTCTATTATTTCGTTGTACCACTCAACAAAATTCTCCTTTTTCACTTCCAATTTCATATACGGGAGAAATATTCAGAGGTATAAATTTCTTATCCACTTCTTCTCCTCGCCAAGCGTGCTTATATCACCGTGCCCCGGGTAAATTGTCAGGGAATCATCCATCTCCAAGAACTTTTTGAGAGTTTCCAACATATCCCTCACACTACCTCCCTTAAAATCGGTTCGGCCATGCGTTCCCTTGAATAGGGTATCTCCCGTAAACAGTGCATTTAGTTCTTTGCTTAGTATGCATATACTCCCCGGTGAGTGGCCCGGTGTATGTATTATTTCAAGTTTGATTCCGTTAAAATTTAGAATTTCGCCTCCTTCCAGATAATCAAACTTTTCAGGAAGGCTCAACGGAGATTTGTAAAAGTTCTCGGCCCACCAGGACGAATCCTCCAATATAATGCTTTCCCTGCGGTGTATGTAGTATTTTTCAGCGTTTAGATATACTGCGCCGCAAACATGGTCGTAATGACCATGGGTGCATATCACAGCTGATACTCTCCTATCTCCTATAATGTTCATAATATCCTCAATTTCTTCATTGTTCACTGTGCCCGGGTCTATGACCACCGCAATATCCTCTCTCAAAAGAATGTATGTATTTGTATGCAGTAAGCCAACTGTCAGCTTCTTCAATTCTGTGCTAACCATCTATGATTACTATATCTCAAAAATAATTTAAAGTTTTCTACTTAGCGCACACACAATTGCTGTGAAGATATAATATGCGAAAAACTCTCCGATGTTAACTTCTGCAACTTCACCTTCTTCCACGAAATCTATTGAGTATCCCCATGAGGCGTCCGAAGAGGTAATTATTCTTACTCCAAAGATGCTACCGTTGAAATAGGGAGTATAGAAGTCAGAGGCGTCACTTCCACTGAATTCCCAGAGAACTGTGCCGTTTTTGCTAAGTATTTGCACATAATCTGAAGATGCTACCGAAATATTTTGGAAATGTATTCTGAAGGAATTTGAACCCACTTTCCACCATATCGTTCTGTCGTAGTCGCTCCTACAATTATGAAAAGTTTCCGCTACATAGTTCCAGGATTTTCCCACATAAACATGGGAGAAATTTCCCAGTCCATTATGATAATAATCCACCAAGTATGCGGGATCATCAAAGAAATCTGGCGGGTAGCACTCCCCGTCATCGGAGTCGTCCCAAGCCCAAGGTGCATGTGCCTCTCCTGCACCGTTGTCCTTATCAAATGTACCGTAACTGCTGAATATTTCCGAATCGTACCTTCTATTCCAGAGGTCATCTATTGGTATGAGGGCATACCCACAAAAATTATCGTTTCCCGAATCGGGTTCTTCCGCAATTCCAGTGGGATAATATACTATTCCATCCCCGTCTGGAAATCCGGAATTCTCCCATCTTTTATCCCCGTATATGGCATGACCTTCCCCCTCTACATAGATATATGGATGCTCTCCGCACCATACCCCGGATTGGTTCAGAGAATCTCCGGCACTAACAGTTAAAAATTCCACATCCCCGTCTATATCCTCATTTCCATCCGTGACATTTGATGAAGGATACGAGTCGTAATCTTTGTACGAGTAAAAATTTATATGCGCTATGGTCTCCATAACCAAAAATTTTCCGTAGCCCCCATCTTTTTGTACGCATATTAAAACCCCTTCCAAGTCATTTTCATGCTCGTCAATCCACGGCAGTGAGGATGACCAATCCCTAGGATGAAAAACGGCATATCCTATAAAGTAATTTGTTTCTGTTTCTACAACCCAATAATATAGATATGCTTTAAGAGGATAATTATCAAGATTATCCCAGTTGTTCGTCGCTGCATAATCACCATCGTAGGTATAGCAGGTTATGTAATCAGCGCGATAGTTATCGGAAGAGGTATCCTGCATAACTATAGGCGCCCAGTAGGTTGCCAGAGACTCATAATCTATATGATTTCTCAAATTAGAGGTGTTCATAGGAATAAATGCCTGAAATGGCGTGAGGAATAGTAAAAACAGAAATGCTACCACTATTAGTATTGCGGTGGGGTAAATTCTCGCCATAAGATTCTGTATAAATACAAGATATATTAATTCTTTGCTTGGCACAATTTTCCTGACAAAGCGATAATTCTTTCAACAGTATCTCTGCATAGTATAGAAATATATAAATTGTAGAATTGTATTTGGGAGGATATGGTAGGAAAAAGGATGAAAGAGGAGTTGGTGGAAGCGTTTGGTGAGATATTCAGTGGAGGGAGGTATAGCGAGGAAGCA
>Ga0190313_1001193_pt1 | contig 14170 bp, 16 predicted proteins | sample 4870071011_MG_FD_169989 | JGI IMG/M metagenome (GOLD analysis project Ga0190313, IMG submission 169989) | Hydrothermal vent sediment bacterial communities from Southern Trench, Guaymas Basin, Mexico - 4870-07-10-11_MG | ecosystem: Environmental > Aquatic > Marine > Hydrothermal vents > Sediment ...
GAATTATAGTTCTTCGCCGCATTAATTACATCGGCAATGCGTTCATCTAGTTGAGGTGAAAATCCTATAGCAATATAGGTAGCACACGGTCTTACACATCTAATTACATCTATTACAAACCTTGAGTTAAGGTATCTATTAGCTCCTGGATAAATATGAAATCTCCTATCTTCACCTTTTACTACGAGTATTAGGTTTCTAGCAGTTCCAGCTTCCTCAACTATTTGTAGATGACAATTAATTCTAAACCTAGATAAACAATTTCTTAATACTTCTCCAAAGAGGTCATTGCTTATAGCACCACAAACATGTAATTCACCCTTATACCCAAGTTTAAGCATATCTATGGCAACATTAGCTGCATGACCACCAATATGCATATCTATAGGTGTAGTTACATGTATAGCTTCACCAGGCTCAGCAATTTTCGGGAGACCAATAGCTATTAAGTCAACTACTAACGTACCTATGGTAAGTATATTACACATAGGTTCTTACCTATGAGTAGGAGTTCCTATAACTCAACTTAAAATTTAATCATAATATATGGTTAATTTCTATTCTATCATTAAGGTAACACTTTGATGTAAAAAATCCACCAGCAAGTTTATTAACGTGTACTCCGAGCTAACCCGTCAAGAGGTGTACGTAAATTAAGAAATACATGGTACCAATATTAATAATATCGGCAATAATCTTATCATCACTTCTACCAATAGTATTTGCTGAACCAACAATAATAGTACGACAGGGCAAGGATCCTCTTGAAGGTAAGGAATTAGTATATGAGTATAAGTATTACTCTTGGGACAAGGAGATAAAGAAGGGAGAGACTAAGGAAGAATTTGAGGGATATAGTGCACTTGTCCACTTTAGAATAGATAAGATTACCGAGAAAGAAGCTAATGTAGTAATGTGGGCTTCAGACATTAAGGTATCAGCTAGTAGTCCTGAAAAAGAGCAAGAGCTCAGATCTTCATTAGAGGAAGCAAAGGAAGAAGTAAAGGAAACATTCTCATTTCAGAGAGGAATACTAGGAGGCCTTATGTACATAGCCGATGCTTTTACCCCATCAGCTGTTAAGGGTCTAGGAGAAGATATAGGATTAGAGATACCAGCAGAGATAGGTTTAAGCATTTATCAAGGAATACCTACGTTAAAGACCGTGATGAAAAGTGAGGGAGAGACCACCATAGGAGATGCATATCAGAGAGCATCTGTAGTTTACACAGCATATAACGATTTACTAACATTTGCGCCCATATATATAGAACTTAAAGTATCCATACACTTAGAGGACAAAAAGGAGGATTCAATCGGCGACTATAAGTATGAAACCTCATATAAGCTAGTTAAAGGCTTAGAACACATAACATACAATCTCGTAACGAAGTACATATTCGTTAAACTTAGCGATGGAAGTACGTGTTATGTAGCATTTACATCGAGAAACGCAGATGTAAGTGATGTTAAAATAGAGGGCGATACTTTATCATTTAATGTTATGGGCAATGGTTTAGGTTCATTCCTAGTAGTAGCACCTAAGGGTACTAAGGGTTCATTACCCACGACAATAGATGATAAGAATGTATATTGGATCTTATTCCATGAAACTAGTGACGCATGGTATTTTGCATCTACGGGAGTGTATATTGGTAAATATAATGTACCCATGCCTTTCGGACAAGATATTGTCGAGGCTAAAGTGCTAAGTTCTCTCGATGAACTGTATAGTATGTTGAAAGGAGAAGTAGTAACTACGAAGAAGAAAACAGAAACAAAAGCTACTGAAATACCTACAAAGACTACTGCTGAGGAGGAAGAGAAGGAAAAAACAACAATAGGTATACCAAGTGAGGAGAAAAAGACAACAGGTGAAACAACACCTCCCGAAGATAAACTTAAAAAGATACTATCAATACTAGATATGAAGACCATAATCCTAATGATAGGAGTAGTAATAGTAATCGTAGCCGTAATCGCAATAAAACGTAGGTAGTTTTTTACGTGATGTTAAAGGATCCTTAGCACACCATTGAAGTGTGCGGGGATCCTAACAATTTATTTGGGACTTATATTTAAGTAAATAATTAAAACTTAGCGTTCGCACAAATTTGGGGGTAAGAGGATTTTGAGGCTACGACAGATTCTAGAGAAGTTGGCTAAAGGAGAAATCACGGTTGATGAAGCTGAACGTGAGATAAAGTTAATGGCTATAGAAGAGGTTGGCGACGCCGTTAAACTTGATGTTGGACGTGAATTTAGGAGAGGTACTCCTGAGATAATATTAGCTGAGTATAAGAACAATGATGTTCTACTTAATGCTATTAGGAGAATGGTAGAAGTTTCTGGAAGGGCTATAGTTTCACGGCTGAGAAATGATCAAATAAAGCTAGTTAGAGGTCTAGACAACCAATATGAAGTGACTATTAATGAAATGGCTAGAATAGCTGTCATCAAGAAACCAGGCTTTGAGATTCCAAGGACAGGGGGTAAGGTGGGTATAGTTACTGGAGGTACTGCTGATATACCTGTAGCTGAAGAAGCGAGGGTTATTGCTGAGGAACTTGGATGCACAACTGTAACCGCATATGATGTCGGTATTGCGGGTATTCAGAGAGCTATTAGGGCTACAAAGAAGATGATAGAGGAAGATGTTGACGTAATTATAGCTGTAGCAGGTATGGAGGGTGCATTACCCTCGGCTATTAGGGCTCTTGTAGATATACCCGTTATAGGTGTACCAACATCTATAGGTTATGGTATAGGCGGTAAAGGAATAGCAGCGTTTCTATCGATGCTACAATCATGTTCTTTAGGCTTACTTGTAGTTAACGTTGATAATGGTATTGGTGCAGGAGTAGCTGCAGCTACTATAGCTAATAGGGTTGCTAAGTTTAGAAAGAAGTAGGAGGAGGATGCATAAGAAATGGGTAAGATTCTCCTCTTTGACCCTAGAATTGCTGGCGTAGCCGGAGATATGATCGTAGCTGCATTAGTGGATCTTAGAGGAATGACCAGCATAGTATATGACGTCGCTAATGCTGTAGAAGATGTCATGAAGTGTAAACTAAAGGTTGAGGTTAAGGATGTACGTAGAGGTGAGCTTAGAGCTAAAGCTGTAAAAGTGGTAGAAGTACATGAGCATCACGAGGAGCATGAGCATGAACACCATTGTGGTCAAGAAGTTATCAAATATGTGAGGAAGTGTAGTGAAGCACTAGGATTAAGTAAAGGAGCGCTTGAATACTCATTAAATGTGGTAAGAGAACTTGTTGAAGCGGAAGCTTTTGTTCATGGAGTTAAACCTGAAGAAGCTCACCTTCATGAACTCTCATCACCTGATACAGTCTTTGACATAACTTGCACGGCAAAAATACTTGACAAGATGGGTGTATTTAATGGAGAGTACACGATATACACATTACCTCCAGCACTAGGCGGGGGTTTTGTTAAATGCGAACATGGAATGTTACCTGTACCTGCACCTGCAACTCTAGAGATACTAAGAAGACATAAGTTTAAGTATTCTACAACTAAGGTGCCATATGAATTAACTACACCAACTGGTATAGCATTACTAGCAAACCTAGTGAACAGGATTGTTGATTATTATCCAGCTATGCAGGTAGAAGGTGTAGGATATGGGGCTGGCGAAAGACAATTACCGGGCATACCTAATGTACTTAGAGTAGTTGAAGGTACACATCTAGAGTTATATGAGGATAAAGTTGTAGTTCTTGAAACTAATATAGATGATGTACCAGGAGAGCTTATGGGCTACTTAGTTGATAAGCTATTGTCAAGTGGAGCTATAGATGTTGTTATACTTCCAGGTATTGGCAAAAAGAATAGGCCTGCACATGTAGTAAAAGTCATAGCTGAGCCAAGTAATTACATGAATGTCGCAAATCTATTAATGAAGGAGGCAGGAACGCTTGGAGTAAGAATATATGAAACTCCAAGAGTTGTAGCATTAAGGAGGAAAATACCCATAGAAGTGAACATAAGAGGTAGAAAGTTTACTGTAATAGTAAAGATTTCTAGAACTCCTTCAGGTGAATTATTTAGGGTAAAACCAGAGTATGAGGATCTTAAAAACATAGCTAGAGAAACAGGTTTAACATTAAGAGAGGTATACGAGGAGGTATGGAGGCAGCTACCTAGAAAGCTACGTGAAGTAAGTGAGGAGTAGGAATGTTAAATACTGTTGAAGAGAAAATAAATAAGGTTAAGGATATTTTGAAACGCTTCAACAGAGTTGTAGTAGCTTTTTCAGGTGGTATTGATAGTACTCTCGTTCTAGCATTAGCATTAAAAACATGTAAACACGTTATAGCCGCAACAGTATACCTCCCCTACATACCATTACGTCACATTAACCGCGCAAAGCTTATTGCCTCAGAACTTAAAGCTAAGCACATCATTATTAATGAACCCAGACTACCCGATGAGATACTCTATAATCCTCCAAATAGATGCTACTTATGCAAAAAGAAAATGATTAAACTCATTAAGAACGCTACAAACATCGATATTATAATTGATGGAACTAACGCTGATGACTATAAAGAGTATAGACCTGGACTTAAGGCATTAGAAGAAGAGAATGTGGTAAGCCCTCTAGCCTTAGCCGGTATGACTAAAAATGACATTAAATACTCATTAAAGATCCTAGGCCTCGATAAATGGTATGCACCACCAACTACATGTTTACTAACTAGAATACCCTATGGAGACCTAGTAACATATTCAAGACTAAAGAAAATAGAGAAAGCTGAAGAAATTATAATAAATACAACTAGCATTAAACATGTAAGAGTAAGAGATCACGGAGATTTGGCAAGAATAGAAGTACCGAAAGAGAAATTCGAAAACTTACTCAATCCCCTCGTTTCCTCAACAATAGTTTCTGAATTAAGGAAATTAGGATATAGGTTCATAACATTAGACTTAGAAGGCTACAAGCGCTTAGGTGCACCAGTATCTTTAGAGTAGTGTACATTAGAGCACCTACATTCAAAGCGGGCAAGGTTTAAATTTCGTGATATCGCACATTATAATGTCGCGGGAGGTGCACTTGGCTTGAGTTCTCCTGAAAGAGAAAAAGTTGTATTAGCCGCAACTCTTGCGGTTACCTTTAAGCCAGATTTAATGACCAATGATAAAATTGAGGCAGCTACTAAAGGTCATGGAACACTAGTAATACCAGTATACTGTGCAGCTAACTCAATAGTTGAGGACATGCTACGAGGTCTTGACATAAAGCTGGTCGACGCAGCATCACCAGACATACCTCTCGACATAATAATTGAGAGGGCAGTCAAAGCAGCTAAAGAGGCAGGAGCTTCACCTGAAAATGCCGCACTGATAGTAGCTGCATTAGCCTACTTCTCAGGTGCTGCTGCAAGAGCTGGAGTACCAATGGCTAATAGAAAGCTTGGAGCACTAGCTAGAATACATGCGGGGGCATGCAGAACAAGCGCTATAGCATTATCTACAAACAAGTTCACACACAGAATAACAGCATTCCCTGCATACAAGGCAGTTTATGAGATGCTACTAGAGAAGAAGTTAACCAGAGTTGATGGAGCAAAACTACCACCATTCATAGCAGGTGGAGCCATATATGGTCATAGCGCTATAGGTGAAGACATAAACATACCAGAACTAGCTAAAAACGCGGCAAAAGTAGCTACGGAGGCGATGATGAAGGCAATGGAGGGAGCAGGAATATCACCATATCCACTATGGCCAGCGCTCATAGGAGCAGCAGTAACAATGGAGATTGTTCACCCAGATGCATTCCTAGGAGAAGAATATGGACCATTCGGTACAGTTGACTCCGCTTACGCAGCGGGTCTTGGAGCTGTAGAAGCAGCAAAACTACCAAAGAAGATACACATAAGAGGAACAGGGGAGGAGTTCGATACAGCTAGAGTTATAGGAGACTTCGGCTTAATACTAAAAGACATTGGAGGACCATCAGTTATAGGCTCCATGGCATTAAACGAAATATTCGCAGGATTCGAAGAATCAGCCCTAATAGGAGCAGGATTCTCAGGAGGACCAGTAAACCCACCACTAGGACACCTATGTGGAGACGTAGTACCAGCAATGAGACTACTAATTAAATACAAAGGAGACGTATACAAAGCAGCCGAAGAGGTCAAGAAGTACAAGTTAAAGTCATTCATAGATCCAGAAATGGCTCTATGTGCACTCAACACCATTGCTAGAAAAGCAGAAGAAGTTAGAAGAGGACCAGTAACAAGAACACTCATAATAGCTAGCGAAGACGTAAGAGACCGTGCAATCTATAGAAGAGCTATTAAAGTATACGAGATGCTAAAACAAGGAAAGACAGTAGAAGAGGCAGCAAGAGCACTAGACGAGGAAAGAAAAGAATACGTAGAAAAGAGAGGATCAATGATACTAAGTGCATTTACGGGCAAGAAAATAGAATTAAAGTTCACTGAACTAAGACCACAAGCAAGAAGAAAAGACCCATTCACAAAGAAGTACTGGGGCTTCGACTCCTACATATCATATGACGTAACAATTGATGGTAAGAAGTACCACGTAGAAAACCTATCAGCAAAGGCAGTACCAGAATACGTACTAGAAGGTAAAGGAGCCGATGATCCAAACTACGGATTAGCACTATTCGCTGGAGCAGTAATAGCGCAAGAACTACAATACATCGGACATACCATCATAAACATAACAGTACCAGCAGCAGTAGCAGCAATACTAGGCATGGATCCAAAGGAGGCCGCTAAGAGAGCAGAGAAAGGAGCATATCTAACAAGAGCAATACCAGGAGCTAAATACAATGCAGAGGAAGTAGCAAGACTAGCCAAGATGATATACAAGATGCTAGAAACAAAAGAACACGAAATTTTACCTCCAATGTAAACTCAAAACATTAGTTTTTTCCCAATACACCCTTAAACATCCTTAACCTCCTTGCTTATATAGGATCATCTACGAACAATAACTAAGCTTGTGAGAACAAACGCTAAACCTATAATCACAAGAATTATGCCTATAACAGTCTTCGTTAATATTACTGAAATATTAATAATCTCTAACTCGGATAACCCCCATAATATAAATCCCATACCTATAAGGGTTAAGACTATACTGCCAAAAATACGCGAAAAGATGCTGCCCCCATATCTATATTTATGCTCATATTCTTCCTCATACCCCTCCTCTCCTCGTAGAAGAGCTATCGCTAAAAAACCTACACCCATACCAATAAACATGCCAGCAGCTGTTTCATCAAACATTATGCCAATACCCATACCAATAAACATACATGCAATAAAGACTAAGCCTCCTGCCTTACGACTCAATTTAATCTTAACTTCACTGTTCTTACTTGACATTCTTTTCTCCCTCTTCCTGTAAGCGTCCTAACAGGTTTAACTGTATATAATTTTGTGTTACTCTGTAGTGTAGAGCGCTAGAGATTTAAGGTGTAAGAGTCTATGAGGATAAGAAGTATAGTTTCAAGGAAAGCTCATGTTCTTACGGCATGGTATGACTTAATGCACTGTCCAGGTCTATTTAAGAAGAACCACTTGTATACCTATTATTTTGGAGATATGTCTAGGTTATTGTACTTTAATTATTTAGTTGAGAAAAAGAAGTTATGGGCACCTTTATTGAAATGTATATGCTTAGGAATAGGCTGTAATAACCCTCTAATACAAAAAGCTCTAGACATTATTCAGTCAATGGAGGTTTATGGATGGAGTGAATTCGAAAGATACGTCAAAACTAACCTTATCCCAAGAATAGAGAAATTATTTGATAAAACACTACATGCCTTTCGGGACTTCGTAAGAAAAGCATTCAGCGTTGATATAGATGGTGTAAAGGAATTATATGTAATCTACGGATTTAATCCAGGCAATGGACTATACGGCTCATTGCTTTATTGCTGCAAAGACTACTTCATCACATCAAGCTTCGTAAATGAGTACACGAGCCCCGAAGCAGCCTTAGACCTAATATATCACGAGATATTACATGCCATAGTCAGGTTATATGAATTAAAAATACCAGATGAAATTGAAGAAGAATTAATAGACTCCTTAGCTCCAGAGGGCTATTTATCATTACTCCTAAGCTTAACAAATAAAGTACATGTAAGTGAAAGTAGAGTCTCTAAAATAGTTGAAGAATATTTTAGGAATAAACTCTTCGAGAAAAGAGTACCCATACATCAATATTTATTGCAGATGCTAGATAAGAAGTAATCATAGGTTGATTTCCTTCATTGAATTAATTTAAAAAGGACTATAATCATCAAGAAAATCGCTAATATAGCAGCTATTACTATTAATACTATAAGCGCATGGTCTTGTACTTCCATCCCAGTTAGCGTACGTGCCTTTTCACCTATTTCCATAGGCTTATTTGATAAGAGCGAGATAACGACAATTGATGTAGTTTCAGTATTTGCATCTCCTACGGGAATAATTTCATCATTCTCAACTCGATAATGAGTTATTATACCGCCATCACTTCTTTGCATTAATGCTATTATCTCCTTTATTCTCTTTATTATGCTTTCGTATTTCTTAATATCATCTACTCCAGTAGAGAGAAGAGCTCGATAAAGGTAGACAGCTAAAGCAAGCTTATAGGTCTCGTAAATACCATTGAATGCTCTATCCTTAAAACCATAGCCATCCCACATGTTCATTAATTTAACGAAGAGACTCTTAGCTTCATTTACATTTCCTTTAAGAAGTTCATTTAATGCACGATACACTATTAGATCAGCATAATTGAGCCACATGTAGTTTATTCTTGACTTATCAGGTTTCTCATAGCATACTTCTATAATACCAAGGCTGGATGTATTTATGGATTTAACAAATACCCGCTTCCTACAATAGAATACATCTGGAATCCTATATCCTAGCAAAACTTCATGAAGCCCATCAAAACCTCCATCAAATTCCTTAAGGTTCTCTTCTACGATTTCGGTAAGAGGAGATTTCAGCGTCCTTAAAGCTTCAACTGCAAGTAGATTATCACTAGCAACATAAACTCTATGAGCATCAGGTTCAACTCTAGTAGCTGCCCTCAATAAGCCTACTTCTTCAACAAATTGATGTTCAAGAAAACTCCTTAACTTAATAACATCAAGGAAGCCCTCATACCAATCAATGCTACATATCCTATGTAGCGAGAATGAAAGTAGAGCGAGTATAGTAATTACTATGAGTGTCACCTTCCATGTATGACTATTTGGAGACCTTTGCATAATCACTTTACTCTACCAGATTCATTAATAAGCCCCTAGATTTTATTGCTAACAGAATGTTACTCTCTATAGGAGTAAAATAATAAATGATTAGATTTATAATCGAAGAATGTATTATCGTAATGAGAGTTAATGGTACTGAGGCGCAATGTATAATGATTCCAAGGATTATATTTACCAAACATGCTCTACACAGACTTAAGGAAAGAGGTATAAGTCGTGACATTGCAGTTCTCACTATCAATGATCCCGATGAAGTTATTAGTGTAAAATATAATAGACTTGCTGCTAGGAAGTACGAACCTTCATGCTGTAATGTAGTCGTAATCTACGAAACTAGTGGGAATAATATAATAGTGATAACGGTCATTAAAGTATCAGAGAGAGTTGAGAAAAATTGGCTTCACTAGAGTATGATCCTGAGGCATCTGCAATATACATAAGAATTAAAAAGTAAGATTGTTAGATCAGAACCTATATCTGACGTACTGATAGTTGATCTAGATGAGAAAGGGGAATTAGTAGGTATAGAAATCCTCTTACCAAGGGATATGCCTTCGGATATCAGGAAAAAGCTTATGGAGAGTATATCAATTATTCATTAAGACAGCAGTTATATTATCCTCCTATAGTGTTTAACGAGTTATGTTATTATTTTATCCTTTTGTTCTAAGGTTTAGATTAATATTAGATTAAAATCATAATTAAATTGAGGTGTATAGAGTGAAAAATAATAGATATTATGTCTGTTTATTTGTGGAACTTATGCTCATTATACTCTTAGTAATGTTAATCTACGCTCCTGTAACAACTCTATGAAATCCTATACCAGTACCAACAATTATTCTCGAGCATGAATATATCAATATAACTTTTAGGCAAGGACCTGGTGCTGATGGAGTTACGGTTATAGTTACTGGTATTTATCCATTTAAAAATATAGGTTATAGAGAGCTTGATATGTATTTTACTGCACCTCCCGGAGTTATCAGTAATGGGGAGACATGGATTACAGTTAATGGTAAGCTTGTTGATTATAAGGTAGTTTATGAAGGAAGAATGTACGTACGTGGAGATGGTGTAAGGGAGTTTAAATATGATAGCGTATTAGGCGTTTTACTTATGCTTAAATGACATCCCTCATTCAATAGTAACTATAGTTAAGTTTACTGTGAATGTATCCTATAGGTATGTGTTGAAACCCGTAGAGGTTAAGGTTGGGGATATAGAAGTCATGGTTCATCGGACTATTTATGCTATGGCCACGGGTAGATTTTACTATACGTACTCTAAACGAGTAAAAGCTGAAGTATCAATGAAGTTCATAGGACCTAAATTTAACTATGCGACAGCTAATGTATTGCTAGTACCTCCACCAAAAGAACCTACTAAAGGATCAACAAAAAATTGTATTACCCTACGGTAACGTAGGTGTTGAACGCATAATAAAGCTGGTAATAACTAGCAGTCTCTTTTCTTTAAGGGGATTGAGAGAGACCTTCTATTTGAAATGATAATCCCCAAGTCAACGCCCTGGCTCATTACGACGGATAAACGTGGGGATAATTGCAATAGCCATAATTATAGCTATAATCGTAACAATAGTAGCTATGTCCAGGAAGTTAATGTAGTAGGCGCAAGGCCCCCATCTAGGATTAACCCTATTAGTTGTCGGATTAATGCACTACATTTTAGTTTCCTATTTTATCCAGTAAAAAATAAGGCCAGATAACATAAAATATGTGAGAGCTTATAGAAGCGTCTGGATACCCATTAAATAGAGGGGTGAGAAGTGGAATGCCTAAAGTAATTCTAACTAGTGATCAGGCTACATTCACAGATTTTAGCGGCTTAGACACCTTGGGATTTGGTCTCTGTTTACCCTATAGGTTAGTGCCAGCATTCGTTCAGTACAGGTTTCTATCACCTCCAATACATCTAGTTAATAATAGGGTTCCATTCGCTCCTTATCCTCTATGTAAGGTTGAAGCAGCATTATTGGCTAGTGGTTTTAAGCGTGATGATGTCCTCATAGTACCCCCTAATTACTTGAGCAACGTAGTTGACGAGGATGCGGCAGTAGTGGGTGTTCATGTATTAGATCCTATGGGATTAGCACCTGTTTCATGGACCTTAAGAATACTTACTGGTGGTGGCAACACATGTACTCGTTATGAGTTTGAAAAGTTAATAAATATCATCAAGAATCTTAAGGAGATATATAAATTCAAGTTAATTGTTGGCGGACCAGGTGTTTGGCAGCTTAGAGGACTTGAGGATAAGTATGGTATTGATGTATTGTTCGAGGGTGAGGCTGAGTTAACGTTTCCCAAGATAGTTAAAGATATTCTAGATGGTAGAGAAGTACCTAGGTATGTCTTAGGTGAATCTCCACCGCCTAGTCTTATACCACCCATAGTAACACCTTCAAGGAATGGAGTAGTTCAAGTCACTAGAGGATGTCCAAGAAGATGTAAATTCTGTAGCCCAACAATGTTCAATTTCCGGTCAATACCTTTAGAGACAATATTAAAGGAAATTGAAATTAATTTAATGTCAGGTATTAAGGCCATAGGATTAGCCACCGAAGACATATTACTCTATGGCGCTAATGGTTTGAGGCCAAACATTAATGCCGTAAAAGAATTATATGACAAGGTGATCAACTTAGCACGTAGATATCAGGTAACTGACCCCATAGGATTTAGCCATGTAACATTATCTACCGCTCTTGTTGCTAAGGAGACCGTCAAGTATATAAGTGAAATTAATGAATTAAGCAGTGATAGACCATTATTCCCTCAGATAGGTCTTGAGAGCGGTAGTCCAAGAATCGTCGCGAAGTATTTTAGCGGTAAGCCCTATCCATGGAAACCTAGTGAGTGGTGGGACGTAGTCATAAGCGGTAGTAAGCTGATCAACGATAATTATTGGTACCCATGCTATACATATATAATAGGCTTTCCAGATGCAACACCTGATGACTACATACTAACGACAGAACTAATCGATAGGTTAAGAGAAGAGGGGTTTAAGGGCTGGACATTCCCATTAATTCTAGTACCTATTGGAGGGACTCTAATTGAGAGAAGCGGTTATAAGGAATTCCTAACGCTTAAGAAGCTACCTCAGGAAGCCATAGATACTATAGTGGCTGGCTGGAGGCTAAGCATCAAGTTCTCCTACGAAATATACCCAAAGCTTTTATCAAATATAAAGAACCCATTAACACGCAAGATAATCATTAAATTAGCTAAAAAAGCAATAGATGCTATGACGGAATGGATAGAAAGTATTAGAAAAGACCCAGAAATAATCGAGGAGGTATATTCTAGGATCAATATTAGGGCATTAAGAGGATTAGTTAAGGCGATGGTCTCGCGACAGATACAAGTTATTACCAGACCTATAAGCCATTATTAGTGACATGTAGGTAATTAACACCATAGTAGGTTTTGTGTGCTTGTATTTGCTTTATTAATTGCAGAATTATTTGCAGATGCACAGTCGCCTAGGGTCAGTGGCGAACAACTTCCCAATAACGAGTGAAACCTGAGTAGCTATGGGGAAAGGATGAACCAGTGACAACTCATATAAACATACATATAAACATAAAAGAAGCAAACCCGAATGGTAGATAGGTCGTAATGTATTTAAATTCCAGCATATTACATGTTACTAGGGGGTTGATCATATGACAATCTTTAAGAAGAAGCTCACGGAGATGGAAGCTCCTTCAGTACTTGCTGAGATCGTCAAAGTTATTATAACCAACTCAGCTATAGATCCATTATCAATCATAAAAAAATATGCACCTATCCCATTACCCTCGTTACCCTCAGCACCTGGTAAGGAGCAATTCGCTGATATATTAGCCAGGGCTATAGTAACAGGAATACCTAGAGAGAAGGCACTAGAGATAATAAAGGAGATAAAGAACCAGCTAAAAGACTACAAAATTTAAATTCACTAAATCCATGTGGATCTCTTATAATATAGTCTTTATCTCCTTTACGGAATGTTAAAAGGAAAACTAATAGAGTTTTTTCTTGAAGGCTTTTCCTCCGGTCCTCATTCTTACTCCTTGACCTTGTTGTTATTGTAGCAAGTAAGGGTATTTACCTGGATTAACTCTTTTTACTAGTTCTAGGTACCTCCTTCCAAACTTTACCTTGCATTCAATCCATTCATGGTTTCCATCAGCATGCGGTATCTTAACTAATACTTTATCTGTATCTAGTAATCTTATGTTACGATTACCTTTCTCCACACCTTTACATCCTACTGAGAGTAGCAGTGGTTTCCTAAGCTTGATACGTGGTTGTCCTTGATATAACTTAGCTTTCTTTAAAGCTGAGTAGCCATATCATGCATTAGACAATAGTCTGGTTGATCTTCTTTTTACTTCACTTTCCTTTAATTTCTTCTTTAATAGTAGGTAATGGGCTAATTCTACTGCATCTTTAAACTGCCTCATAGTGTTAAGTAGTTTTGCAAGCTTAACTTGCCCGTCTATTTTTGGTTTTCCCTCCGGAGTCGTATGGGTGACCGATATGAAGACAACCGTAACGAGCCACCTACGGAGACCTAAAAACATAGACAGAGGACGGTATGGAATGGTAGTTTACTTGAACATATAATAGAGGAGGAAATGGTTGAAGAAATTCTAGACAAGGTGTTATTAGAGTTAGCTAAGGTTGAAGACTATGAATTGATTTTGAACCAAGAACCTAGGAAAGAACGTGTAAGTGAGTTCGTTAGAGTGGTTAGAGGCGAGAAAAATGATGGTTTACTTAGGTAGTAGTGCTATAGTAAAGAGATATGTTAATGAACTTGGAAGCGATGCTGTAGGAAAAGTATATCTTAAGGTGTATGCAGGTGAAA
>Ga0190313_1001194_pt1 | contig 14161 bp, 10 predicted proteins | sample 4870071011_MG_FD_169989 | JGI IMG/M metagenome (GOLD analysis project Ga0190313, IMG submission 169989) | Hydrothermal vent sediment bacterial communities from Southern Trench, Guaymas Basin, Mexico - 4870-07-10-11_MG | ecosystem: Environmental > Aquatic > Marine > Hydrothermal vents > Sediment ...
GCGGAATACAGGATTCAACCACAGGAACCGTAACAGAGATAGAGCAGATTACAAAGGTAATAAATGACGTCAATGAGATCGTTTCCACCATTGCAACCGCAGTTGAAAAACAGTCCGTGACGAGCAAAGAGATTGCAGAGAACGTTACCCAGGCATCCCAGGGAATAGAGGAAGTGACCGAAAATGTGGCTCAGAGCTCCACTGTATCGGGAGAAATTGCCAGGGATATCTCAGAGGTGAATCAATCTGCGGGTGAAATATCAAACAGCAGTTCCCAGGTAAATCTAAGCGCGGAAGAGCTTTCAAAGCTGTCCGAGCAGTTGAAAGAGATGGTGGGAAGGTTTAAGGTGTAGAAAAGGATAATGAGGGTTTTTTTCTTGTTCCCATGCTGAATCGTGGGAACAAGAAAAAAAGTAGTTTACAGTTTTAAAAAATGATATTTGATTATATTGAAACTGGATTCCCGCCTTCGCGGGAATGACGATTTATTGCACAGGAATGATGGCCTTTGCGCAGGGATGAGACTGACATTTGATAGTTGTCGACAAAAATACGTCATTCCTGCGAAGGCAGGAATCCAGAAATTCCGGTTAAAATCGAAAGGATTGGTGGCAGTAAAATCGCTGATCTAAAAATAGGTATGCATTCCCAGACAGAGCACTGCCGTTACCCCATAAGTTTTTCTGAACAAGATTCCACTGCTATCTGTATGCCCGGCAGAGGATAGGTATCCAAATTAAACTGAATAAACGGCTGTGAAAATTCTTTCATAGAAGGGGCTCATTAACTCTCGAAAATTTTCAACTAAAAGTAAATATTTATTTTAATGGGTTATCTTTTTATCCAGATTAGCATTTTTCACTTAACCATAAATACTGGTAAGGATGCAAAGAAAGATCTTCTGTGGAATAAGTGGCTCCGGTTAAAAGGTCAACCATATTGGCAGGAATATCACTTCCGTTCAATGGAACTTTAATTTTTTCAGGGGAAACATTAGTTAAAGCATAAACATTTTGCCCTTTTCCATATCTTGCAACTGCAAAAACAGAAGACCGCATATCTAAAATTTCAAAATCAGAATTTGGATGAAAAGCAATCTGTTTTTTTCTGACTTTAATCAATTCAATAAGTGGGGAGAAAATCCTGCTGCGCATAGAGTCCTTTTTTTGAAGGTCTTTGGATACTTCGTCAACCTGAAGCTTTTCCCTGTTAATGCTTCTTGCCCTTTTGGTCATTGAAACACCTTCCTGCCAGTTTTCTGACCCCAGAATGCTGTGTATATATGTCGCAGGCACCCCGGGCAATACGTACTGTATTGAATGTGCAGCCAAAAATGGTCTGATGTCATAGCCATCTTTTTCCTTCTTGTTCAAAAGCGCATCAAGATATGTGATATTAAGTTCATATGGGCTTTCCGAACCATCCGGATTCTTTTTATATGAGACTCTGCCGCCATTTTCTTTTACTCTTTCAAGTATATAATCTATCTCATCATTTGACAATATCCCTTCCAGCGGTCGCACACCTATGCCGTCATGGGAGGATAGAAAGTTAAAAAAAGTGTTACTGCCCGAGTCACAATTCAACCCCTTTGCCCAGTTGGATAATATTGATGCATCACCTTTCATTAAAGTATATAAAAGAAGTGGGGGGAGTGTAAAATTATAAACCATCTGAGCCTCATCACTGCCATTGCCGAAATAACTTATATTCTCATTATGCGGAACATTGGTTTCAGTAATCAGAATAACATCAGGAGCAACAACATCCAACAACGCCCTGAAAAGCTTAACCATATCATGGGTCTGGGTTAAATGGACACAGTTTGTGCCAATTTCCTTCCACAGATAGGCTATTGCATCAAGGCGAATACATTTTGCGCCATGTTTAACATAATAAAAGAGCGCTTTTAACATCTTTTCCAGCACATCGATACTTTTATAATTCAAATCTATCTGATCAGAGCTGAATGTTGTCCATACGTTGACTTTTTCCCCTGTTTTTTTTGTAAATTCCGTTAACAGGGGAAGTGATCTTGGTCTTGTGACAAGTGACAAATCAGTCTCAAGGTTCTGCTCTATGGCAAGATCTTCAAATCCTTCTTCTTTTTCGAGATATTTTTTAAACCATTCACTTTGTGCTGAAATATGATTCAAAACAAGATCGAACATCAACTTAAAATCGCTGCTGAATGCTTTAATATCTTCCCATGTTCCAAGCTCAGGGTTAACCGCACAAAAATCAATAACAGAAAAACCGTCATCGGAAGAAAAAGGGCAAAAGGGTAAAATATGAATATCGGAAAAGACATCTTTAAAGTACTCTTTTGAAAAATTTAAAAGTGTATTCAACGGAGCCTCACCTTTTTTATTTAAGGTATCTCCATAAGTTATCAGATAAATATCCTTTTCTGAAAAATAAGCCTCCTGCTGATTTTTTTTAATCTGGTTTTTTTCAATCAGGGGTAAAATCATTTTAAAAGCCAGGCTGCCTTTTTTTTCTCCATATATTTTTATCAGCAAATTTTTAACATGTTCAATTTTTTCCATGAGTTTATCCCTTTTCAACTTTACAGTTATTCTTTTTGGGGCATTTACAAAACTCGAAGTTTTTTTACTTTAGCTGGTAGAACACAGACCTCATATGCCTTTTAGGCACAACCCTGCTACAAACCCCTGTAAGTGACTCTGTTGATCCTATTATAAGGCACCCATCCGGTTCAAGTATATCAGCTATTTTATTAAAAAGTTTTTTTCTGTCCTGAGGGCTGAAGTATATTGCCACATTTCTGCAAAAAACAATATCAAATTTTCCCAGGCCTGCAAAGGGCAGCATAAGATTAAGTTTTTTAAATGTCGCCATAACCCTTATTTCATCCTTAATCTTCCAGGAGTTTCCGTTTGGGGAAAAATATTTTTGAAGTTTTTTGCTTTCAAGACCACGTTCTATTTCAAACTTGTTATATTTGCCATAGCTTGCCTGGGCAACGGCCAAGTCGGAAATATCAGTGCCAAGCAGTTTAATCCTGTATTTTTTCAAATCAGACAGAAGCTCTTTTAGAACAATAGCGATACTGTAAACCTCCTGACCCGTTGAGCATGCAGCGCTCCATATTTTCAGAGGCATTGGCATCATGCTGGAAGATTTTGTGCTGCGCGCATCAATAAGCTCCGGCATAATCTTGTGCTTTAAAAGTTCAAAAGGAGATGCATCACGAAAAAACAGGGTTTCATTTGTGGATATGCCGTCTATTATATCTTTTTCAATAATTTTATTTTTTCTGGCATTATGGTATAACTCGCTGTAAGATGATAAAGTATGTTTTTCCAGAAGCGGACCGAGCCTTGTCTCAAACAGATACGCCTTTTTCTCATCGTAAAAAATTCCCGATATATTATGTATATATTTGGCAAGTAGCTTTATCTCTTCAGGAGTAATTTTTTTCATGAACAATCCTTCCATTAGCAAAAAACACTGCATCATTTTTTGTAAAATTTATCTGATGGTTTTGCATATTTCATCAGCAATTTTATTAAGTGGGGCTATTACATCCACTATGCCGGATTCAACCGGTTCCTTCGGCATACCGTAAACCACGCAGCTTGAGGCATCCTGCGCTATTACAGCAGCACCGTTGCGGTGCATCAGTTTTAAGCCTTTACTGCCGTCTGAACCCATACCTGTCATGATTACACCCGTGGCTCTTCCCACATAATGATGTGCAACGGACCTGAAAAGATAATCCACAGACGGCTTGCAACTGTTTTCAGGAGGATCGTCTGTTATCTTTATTACCCTCTGTTTGCCGTCTGCCCCGGCCATTATTTTCATCTGCTTTCCACCCGGAGCAATTAATGCCGTATTTGCTAAAACAGGTTCGCCGTTAACAGCCTCTCTTACCTCAATTTTACATTTGGAGTTTAAGCTTTTAGCAAGAGATTTTGTAAAAACAGGGGGCATGTGCTGAACTATCACTATGGGAACTCCGAATTTCTCAGGAAGCCTGGGCATCATGACAGCAAGGGCTTTGGGTCCTCCGGTTGAAATACCTATTGCAATAATCTCGGATTTTATTTTTTTTGTGCTTTTTCTAACCAAAGAGGCTTTCGAAGTATGCGTTGCATTACTTATGCCGGAAAAACCACCTTTAGAAGAATTCCCCTTAAGTATCTTTTTAATTTCTCTGCTTCTTGCAAAAGCTGCAAGCATGGGGGAAAGTATTTTTTTTATTTTTACTTTATTCTCCTCAATGCTTCCTGACTGGGGCTTTGGTATAAAGTCAAAGGCTCCAAGATCCAGAGCCTTCATGGTCATTGCGCCGCCTTCCTGTGTCAAGGTGCTGAGCATTACTGCTCCCACGTCAATCTTCTTTGACTTTATCTGCTCAAGCACGTCAAGACCGCTCATTTCCGGCATTTCGATATCCAGCATTAAAAGGTCCGGTTTTAATGAAGCAATTCTTGCCATGGCAGCTTTTCCGTTATGCGCCGTTCCAACCACCTGTGCCTGAGGCAGATCTGCAAGAATATCACTGACTATCTTACGATAAACTACTGTATCGTCAACAACAAGCACTCTTACAGGTTTACTCTTTATCATTTCAACTGCCTCCAACTTGTCATGAAAAACATTTATCAACTGCTAATTATTGATGGTTTCGTAAAAAGTCGGATTTTGCCTTTGCTTGTCATTCCCATGAAAATGGGAATCCAGTATTTTCAAATAGTTACACACTTCATGGATTCCCGCCTCCGCGGGAATGACGACTTTTTGCGAGGCCATCAACTGTAGTTAAGCATTTAAAATTTCAGTCTGCTGATCTTCCTTTAACGCTTCACGCATATTCAGTATCCCGATAAGATTATTATCTGTTTTATAAACTCCTTCAAAAAATTTCCCCTGAACTCCCCTGATATTTGCCGGAGGAGATTCAACCTTGTCAAAATGAGTTAATACCACATCTCCTATCCTGTCCACCAGCAGACCCACGTACTCGCCTTCAGAGTTTACTATGATATTCCGGCTATAGTCACTTATTTCCGATGATGCAAGACCAAGCTTAACTCCGAGATCAATTATCGTTATTATCTTGCCCCTTAAGTTTAAAATGCCCTTGACATATTCAGGTGCCTGGGGAATTTTAGTCATCTCCATCAGCTTGTTTATCTCCTGGACCTTCAGTATATCCATGCCGCAAAGAGCATCTCCTATATAAAAAGTTGCAAGCTCTACGGTTTTTTCTGTTTTTTCAAAATGTTCCATTGTCTTAATACCTCCCGTTTATTAAACTTTAAACCTGCCCATCATCCCATGAAGCTGTTCGGCAATCCTGCTAAGTTCTTTTGCGCTGAGATCAACCTGGGAGCTGCCACTCGCCATTTCACCGGCTGCCTGGTTAACCTCTCCTATATCCCTTGCGATCTCTTCCGAAACAGTAGAACTCTGGGCAACGTTATCCGCAACTTCACCAAGCCCCTGTGAAGCCTGGGCAACATTGCCGGCAATCTCTCTCGTGGTTACGGACTGCTCCTCAACCGCTGCGGCTATTGTTTTTACTACCTCATTAACTTCATTGGTGATTTTTGTAATCTGCTGTATCTGGGTAACTGTGCCTTGTGTTGAATTCTGAATACCTTTAACCCTTGTCTTAATCTCTTCAGTTGCTGATGAAGTCTGTCTCGCAAGCTCTTTTATTTCATTTGCAACAACAGCAAAGCCTTTTCCTGCTTCACCAGCCCTTGCAGCCTCAATCGTGGCGTTTAATGCAAGAAGATTTGTCTGCTCTGAAATTTCTGTGATTGCATCCGTTACCTTGCCTATTTCTATTGCTGCTTTTCCAAGCTCATCTACTTTTTTAGAAGCGCTCTTTGCTTCTTCAACCGCCCTGTCGGTTATTTCACGCGCTTTTTCAGAATTTTGAGCTATTTCGCCTACAGTGGCTGTCATCTGTTCGGTTGCAGTGGCTACCATGCTGATATTTGTTGAAGTTTCTTCCATGGTTGCGGATACAGAAGACATATTGGAGCTTGTCTCTTCTGCGGCAGCGCTTACTGTATTTGACCTGCCTGACATATTTTCACTTCCGGCAGTCATCTGGGTCGATATTTCAGTCAACTCCGAAGAAGATGATGTGAGCGTTTCTACATTTTCAACAATATCCTTAAACATGGGGCCTATACTGGTAACTATCTTGTTTAAAGCCTTAACCAGCATACCGACCTCATCGTTCTGCTCAATATCAAGAGTCTTTGTCAAGTCTCCTTCAGCAACATTTTCCGCAAAGGCAACACCTCTTGCAATGGGCCTGGTTATGGAAAGACTAAGCAAAATTCCAAAAACAAGAGCAGCAATAATTCCTAATACCATTGCTGTGAGCATAAAAAATTTGGTGCGGGAAACACTGATTGCGGAAGTCTGCTTAAATTCGTCTGCAAGCTTTGAACTCACTTCAACCATACTCCCCAATAAGACTGCCGATTTTTCAAAAGAAACCTGGTTGACAGATATCGCCTGGGCACCAATTTTTTCCCACAGCCTGACTCCTCCAGGATCAATTATGTTATAAATACGCGAATATTCCTTATGGTCCTTTTTCCATGCGTTCCAGACAGGAACAAATTCATTCCAGAGACTTTTCTGTTTCTCCGTTATATCTATTGATTCAAAGGTGTTCCAGCCCACATTAATTTTTTTCTGTGCAGATTCAAATTTTTTGTATTGGACTTCTCTGTCCCTGTCTGTCAGTTCCGGGATAAGAAGGATTTTCTCAATTCCGTTTATCTCCATCTGGGCTTCCTTGATAATATGCAATGCCTCAATACCCTTAAGATGCTTGTCTGAAACCTCTTCAAGTGACCTGAAAATTTTTGAAATGCCGGAATATCCCACAATTCCCACAATCAGCACTATAAAAGCCACAACAGAAAAACTCCCTATGAGTTTGTGCATAAGTTTCATGTTCTTAAACATTTCTTTTCTCCTTATGTAAAATATTTTTTAATTCAAAACAAATCAGTCGCTATTTAGACAAAAAACCATGGATACTTTCCAGAAGCTTTTCCCTGTCCAGCTTTATCTGATAATCATCTATACCGACCTCACTCCCCCTTGTCACATCATCATCTCCTGCCATTGTTGTCATGGCTATAACAGGCAGAGCAGAAAAACGTTCATCTCCTTTAACCTTTTGTGTAAGCTCAAAGCCGTTCATATTCGGCATCTCTATATCCGTTACAATCAGATCTATACCATCTCCGCTCTCACATAGAAGATCCCATGCCAGGGCGCCGTCTTCTGCTTCAACAACATTATACCCGTCATCTTCGAGAAAACCCTTTACCTGTGTGCGGAAAAATGCTGAATCTTCAGCATAAAGAATCGTAGGCGCAGTGCCGTCAGGCTCTGTAACAGGTTCACGCTCTTCAAACCAGTCCGGCTTTACAGCTTCAATGAGCCCGAAAATATCCACAAGCTGGGTGATTTTCCCTTCAATAATTGCAGAACCCATTATGCCTGTCTGCCTCAATGTTGTTTCATCAAATTTTGTTTTTACTTCAAATGCGTCTATGGGGCTTGCGGCAAGAACTCCGATCTCTCTTCCTGAAATCGAAAAGACTATTACAAGAAGATCTTCCCTGTCATCCATGGGGGTTACGTCGGCAGCCTCCTCAATGGACATAAGAGGAAGAGTTTCACCCCTGCACTGCATTATTCTTTTGCCGCCAACCATCTCGACATCATAACTCTTTACCTTTTCAATACGCGATACCAGACCAAGAGGCACGGCAAACTGTTCTTCCGGAGCATTCCTGAATATAAGAAGGGACTGAACATCCTCATCCTTTTTTACTGCTTCACGCTGAATCTCACCTGCCCTTTCATTTCCTTCAAATGAGATTAAATCAGCCATCCTGGAAAGACCGGTAATGTCAAGTATAAGAGCAACCCTTCCGTCTCCCATAATGGTTGCGCCTGCATATCCCTTGCAGTTTTTCAGGTGCCGGCCTAAAGGTTTGACGACTATCTCTTCAGAATCGTGGAGCTGATCAACCACAAGCCCGTACTTCAATGCCCCTGTTGAAACTACAACTATATTTACAGCGCTTGCAGCGCTTTTGCGCCTGTCATCTGAATCACGCACATTTAGATCTACTTCTGTATTAACCGGAGCTTTCTGCCCGCTTTTAAAGGATCTTCTGTCTGCAATATTATTTCTGCGGTCTTCAGACTCAGCGCTGCTTTCTTCATCAAAGTATGTGCGCTCAATTCCAATGACATCCGAAAGCCTTATAAGGGGGAGCAGTTTTCCCCGGAGCCGCACAACATCGGCATCCCCCACTTTTTCTACTCTTTCCTTAATCTTGTCTGCAGGAATCCTTAGGAGTTCTTCCATATTAACCTGGGGGATAGCATATCTTTCTCCTCCGGAGGATATTATCTGTGTGGGAATTATTGCCAGGGTCAGGGGAAGCTTGATACGTATTTTTGTCCCCTTTCCGATCTCGGTATCAATGTCAACGATTCCCCCCAGCTTATCCAGGTTAGTCTTGACCACGTCCATACCTACGCCTCTGCCTGAAACATCGGTTACTTTTTCGGCAGTGGAAAAACCTGGCATAAAAATAAGATGAACCTTCTCCTTGTCAGACATTGCCTTTGCCTGTTCTTCTGAAATAAGACCTTTTGCCATAGCAGCTTCTGCAAGAGCGTTTCCGTTTAAACCTTTGCCGTCGTCTGTAATTTCAATATTAACCTGACCAGCCTCATGGTAGGCTTTTAAAAAAACTTTCCCCTCAGATGCTTTTCCTGTTTTTCTTCGCTGAGCCGGGGTTTCGATACCATGATCAACTGAATTTCGCACAAGGTGTGTAAGTGGATCATTTATTGACTCAATAATTGTCTTGTCAAGTTCAACATCTTTTCCTTCAAGAAACAGCTCTACTTCTTTTTTCAGAGTTCTTGAAAGATCACGCACAACCCTGGGAAATTTATTAAACACATTTCCTATGGGCTGCATTCTCGTGGCCATTATAGCCTCCTGGAGTTCGGAAGTTATCAGATCTATACGCTGCCCTGCAATTTCAGAACTGCGCTGGTCATGGGAAGACATTGCCTGCAAAAGCTGATTTCTGCTTAAAACAAGTTCGCCTGCGAGGTTCATTAACGAATCAAGGAGGCTCACATGCACCCTTAAACTTGTGTCCCCTCCTGCCATCGCTTTTGCAGTGTCTCCATCGGATTCCAAAGACTTCTTTGTTTCCGGTGGCTTAACTTTTTCAACGAAAACTTCAGATTCCATTTCAGCCATTTCCTCTTCTAAATCTTCAGTCTCACCTGCCTTGGTCTCATCAGGCTCCTCATTTACATAAACTTCCTGTTCCGGCTCTTCATCAACGGATGATTCCTGCTCAAAACCGTCAACAGAAAGGTCTGAGATAGGCCCAAGAATTAATTCATCGTTGAGAAACAGAATATATCTTTCATCAATCTCAAAGAGCACATTAATATCTTCAGGTTTTAAAATTGACGCAAAGAGAATAATAAAAGGTATCCTGACAGGGGCATCTTCATCTTCGAGGGTCCCAACGGCAGCTATTTCCACCCGGCTTTCAATAATATCTCCACAATCCTGCATCTCTTTTAATACATCCAAAGGGTTTTTACCCTTGTTATGAACATCATGAAGCAGGTCATATTCCACAAGATAGATGTTTTTACCCTCTTTTTCAGCATTTGAAATATCATACTCGGACACTGTAAACGCAGTACGCCCGTCAGAAAACATTATATCTTTACTGTTTTTAACAGTCTCCTTTTCCCCTTGTGGAAGTGATCCTGAAAGAAGCATGGACAGGGCTTCGATATGCCCGGACACATCCATATCATTGCTTTCATTAATGTTGTTGATCAAAGACTTAAGCGTATCAGAGGCAGACAGCAAAATATTAATTATTTCAGGATTGGGAATCATCTCCCTGCTCCTGATTTTACCAAGGATGTTCTCCATCTCGTGAGTTAAGTTTTTGATATTATTGAGCCCCATAAAACCTGCCCCACCCTTTATGGAATGGGCAGCCCTGTAAACCTTGTTCACTAATTCTTCATCTATGTCGGCTCCGGTAGCCTCTATGGCCAAAAAATCATTTTCAATATCATCCAGGTGCTCAAGGGACTCTTCAATATAAATCTGCAAAGTTTCATCGTTTTCAAAGGTCATGATTTACTCCTTGTAATTTTTTTTAATCAACATCATTTAAATATCCTGTGATTTATTTATTGAAAAATTTTAATTTTGTTATCGACTGTATTTCAAAAAACTTAAACATACGATATTGCTTCTTCCAATATTCCCTATACAGGAATTGTAAAAATAAATTTGGCGCCCTTGCCTTTTCCTTCACTTTCCGCCCTGATCCTGCCGCCGTGTATTTCCACTGCCATTTTGCAAAATGCCAGACCAAGACCGTTTTGCCCTGTCATGACTCCTCTTTCCTTAAGCTCAGCCTGCTCAAACCTGTTAAAAATTTTCTCTATATATTCAGTACTGATACCGGAACCGTTGTCTTTCACAACAACGCCAAGCTCCCCTTTTTGATCAAAATTTTCTGCGACAATATCTATTACTCCATTATTTGACGTGTGCTTAAAAGCATTGTTGAGCAGGTTCGCCAAAACCCTTTTTATAAGTGAAGTATCAAGAAAAGCGTTAAGATGATGGGCAGATTTTTTAAATAATAATTTTATCTGCCTTGACTTGCTTATGGGGATAAACTGTTTAATAACTTCATCGAACAGATCATTAACATCAACATTTCGTTTGTTTAATTTTAACTCCTGCTCCTCCATCGTGTAAATATCCAAAATACTGTTAATAAGAGTTTGAAGATCCGAGCAGTAGTTTAAACATTTTTCCAGTTTGGCAACCTGTTCTTCATCAAAGTTCCCTTTTGTTAACATTAAAAGTTCAATGGTCATGGATATTGCCGAAACAGGATTATTCAAATCGTGTATTATCATATGGGTCAAGCTTTCCTTAATCCTTTCAAGCTTTTCAAGTTCCTTGTTTTTTCTTTGCAGTTTTTTGTAACTTTCAAGGAGATTATCATGAAAAGTTTTAATACGAAGCAAAGACTTTACCCTGATAATAAGCTCTATTCTATTAACCGGTTTTGTTAAAAAATCGTCTGCGCCTGCATTTTGCGCTTCTATTCGATCCTTTTTTTCTTTTAAGGCCGTTACCATAACAACAGGAATTATACTGTTGCTCTTGCAGATTGCTTCTTTCTGCTTTAGTGTCCTGCAAACTTCAAAACCGTTCATCCCAGGCATCATCACGTCCAGCAGTATTAAATCCGGCTGTTTTTCATCCGCCACAGTCAGAGCTTCCTGCCCTCCTGTGGCTTCTATCACATTGTAGCCTTCAGAGATGAGCATTGCCCTTAGAACCTTTAAATTCATCTTTTCATCATCAACAATCAAAATAGTGGCGCTTGATGACATCCCCTTATTTCCCCTGTTTTAAATAAAACACCTTTTCTCTTAATCTGCCCTGACCGAAAAAAATGTGCGCAATTTACCACATGCCTATTTTGCAGCGCTTACCTCAAAATGCTGATCAAGGCGCATGGTTTTAAAGAGTTTAAATATATCTTCAGAAGCATTTGTGACCTTTAACTGCCCCCCTGCACTATTTAAGGAATTATGGGTTGCAATCAGCACTCCAAGCCCAACTGAATCGACCATTTCAACACCTTGAAGATTAATCGTAAGCTCCTTTATCCCGTCGTCCACGGATTTTTTAAGTTTTTTCCTGAATCCTTTAGAAACGGAAGCTACTATGTTCTTGCCAGGCTTAAATGTTTTTTTGGTTGTTTTTTTTGCCATTTACCCCCCCATTTAACAGTTTTTTATACAAAGTTAATACATTACCTTTTTTATTATACTTAATTATACGAAAGTATGATTTCATTATTGCAAGCCCCCTGCCACTTGAACTATCCACCATGGGAAGACCTTGTTTTAATTTTTTTTTCCAATCAAACCCTTCTCCTTCATCTTCAACTTTCATAACCAGGAAATTACCTTCAATTTTTAAACTATACTTGACTTTTTTCCTTGAATTTTCACCACTTCCGTATTTCACAGCATTGGTAAGAGCCTCCCTCATAACGAGAATCACATCAAATGCAATATCTTTAAAACTGTTTTCAATAAGAAATTTTTCAGTCTCCATGGCAGCAATGTCTATATTGCCTGTCATGGAGGGAAAACAGATTTCCAGTTTTTTATTTTTTCTTTCAATATCTAAGATCATCTGTATTTTTTGTTTCTCTGTTAAAAATAAAAAAAAGGACGTTATACGTCTACTCCGAGAATCACTATATCGTCCTCAGGCATATAATCTTCACCAAGCATCAAAACTTTTAATTTTCCCACAGCTTCCTGCAAAGGCATATTTTTTATATAACCGCACGCTTTAACAAGATCTTTTATCCCATTTGTCCAGACAGAACTGTCTTCCGGTCTTTCTACGAGACCGTCTGTATAGAGAAAGAATCTGTCTCCCTTCTTAACCTTGAACTCCCGGGATTCAAAAGCTACGTTTTTAAATATTCCGAGAACATCTCCCTCAAGCTCCACAGGCACAGCTTCACCGTTTTTTGGGATAAATATCAGAGGGGGGTGACCGGCACTTATAACTGTTAAAGACTTAGATCTTCTATTTAACTTTGCATAACAGGCAGTGAGATATTTCCCGGTAGGAAGAACATCCACAAGCACCTTGTTTATCATGGACATGCTTTCAACAGGTTTGAAAAAAGGGGTACAGTTTTGCTGCATCAAAGCCTTTAATGCAGCTGTTATAAAGCTTGTGGACAGGTCATGACCTGAAACATCAGCAACACAATATCCGTAAATATCTTCAGAAATCTTTATAACGTCATAAAGATCGCCGCCGGCTTCCATAAGAGACTTGTAAAAAACACTAAAACCTGCTTCAGGCAAATCCTCAGGGGAAACAAGCATTGCTGCCTGAGCATCCTTAACCTGCTTTAGTTTTTCAGCCTGGAAGGCTATCATTTTGTTTGTCGCCAAAGAGAGTTTTAAATGAAGCCCCACCCTTGCAAGCACTTCAGGTATATGAAAAGGCTTGGTGATATAGTCAACTGCTCCAAGGTTAAAACCCTTCATCTTGTCTTTAATGCTGTCTTTTCCTGTCAAAAAAATGACGGGCATATGCGCTGTGTTTGAATTTTTCTTCAGCCCGGACATAGTTTCAAAGCCATCCTCTCCAGGCATTAATATATCCAGAAGTATAAGGTCAGGCTGCCCATCAAAAGCTTTTCTCCTTGCCATAGGACCGTCTGCTGCTTTTATAACCAGGTAACCTTCATTTATAAGTGCAACTTCCATAAGCTTAAGATTAACAGGGTTATCGTCAACGATAAGGATTTTAAATTCAGCGCTTCTCTCCATTTTTTACAGCCACACCCTTTCAAACAATAGAAACATCAATTTTACGAGCAAATTATACTTATGAAATATATTTTATATTATTTAACATAATCGGCACAGCAGGCTTTAACTTTAACTTTTTTAATCTAAAAATCTGATAATTTTTTTTCAGCTTTATAAAAATGGTAAAAGTATGCTATGCTTTTTTTATAAATTTCCAATTCATAAAATTTTGTTTTTTATGGAGCAAAAGCTTTCAGGTTAATAAAAGAGACCTTTGCAAAGAACTCAAAAGGGGTTAAATGATTACTGACCTGTCTCAAGAAAATATTTTCAGGCTGGTTTCCAGATGGATGCCGAATCAGGGCCGAAAAAAATTTAAAATACATACCGACACAACCGATTTTTTCAAGGTTGAGTATAACGATCTGCTTATGCTTGGTAAAAAGCTCTACCTTATTCGTCATAACGCCAAGGAAGGACGATTTGGTCTTGATGATGAAGTCAAATATTGGGTTAAGCGGGCTATCGACCTGGAAGAGGGTACTTTAAAAATAATCAAACTGGTTTTTTACGAAAAGTTTGTGACTAAAATCGGAAATATCGAGTTTGAATGTTTTAGAAGCCCAAAAAAAGAAGCACGGATTCTGGATCTTGTGGCCGACTATAAAAACTTCATGCACGGTTACTCCATAGAAGATATAAA
>Ga0190313_1001195_pt1 | contig 14156 bp, 14 predicted proteins | sample 4870071011_MG_FD_169989 | JGI IMG/M metagenome (GOLD analysis project Ga0190313, IMG submission 169989) | Hydrothermal vent sediment bacterial communities from Southern Trench, Guaymas Basin, Mexico - 4870-07-10-11_MG | ecosystem: Environmental > Aquatic > Marine > Hydrothermal vents > Sediment ...
ATTATATCAGGTCTGGCTTTTCCGCTGCTATTTTTGCAAATAATATTGCCATCGGACGTGTTGGCGAAGTTCATCCTGAAGTAATTTTAAATTATAACCTGGCCCAGACCGCTTATATATTTGAAATGGATCTAAATCTTGTTTTTTCGGCTATACCTGAAAAAACAGCATACATACCTCTCCCAAAATTCCCTGCTATTTCAAGGGATATAACGATAATAGTGGATAAGAATATGGAATCATCTGATATCCTGCTAAGTGTTAAAAATTTTAAAGAAGATCTGGTGGAAAAATTATATCTGTTTGACATGTTTGAAGGCAAATCCATACCAACCGGCAAAAAAAGTATTTCTTTCAGAATAACCTACAGATCATCTATTGAGACCTTAAAGGATGATTATACAAACCAGGTGCATAAAATAATTACTGACAGGCTTATAAAAAAATTTAATGCAGCGCTGCCTGCGCAAAAAGTCTGAAACATTTTTTCAATCATGCATTCGGAGAATAAAATACCCGATAAATTCTACTTTAAAATAGGTGAAGTAAGCGATCTCACCGGTCTCCCTTCCTCTGTGTTAAGATTCTGGGAGTCGGAATTTTCAGGCATAAAGCCAAAACGCACATCAACAGGTCAGAGACTGTATAAAAAAAATGATATAAAGCAGATTTTTATAATTAAGAATCTGCTTTATAAAGAAAAGTTCACTATTCAGGGCGCAAAACAGTTCTTGAAATCGAAAATTTGTAAAAAAAACAGGCAGCCTGAAACAGTTATAATGGATCAAATTCGCAATGAACTTAAAAGCATAAGGGATCTGCTTGTATAAAAATCTCATATTAAAATTAAGGGGCAGGATAATGAAAAAGAATCTAAAGTATAAAAAAGGCAAAGGTATAAAGACTGTTAACATCATAACGTTAAGCATCTTTTTTTGCACTGTTTTTTTTATTGCAGGCACTGTATACGGCAGTCCTTCAACGCCTGAAGCTGTTGTTGCCAATTATTATAATTCAATTAAGAGCGGCAATTATAATAATGCGTACACCTGTATCACTAAAAAAATGTCTGATGGGAAAACAATGGAACAATGGGCTGCCGACTGGAAAAAAGTTTGTGAAGCCGGCAAGGTGGAAATATTAAATTTTTCCATTTCCCCTGCAAAAATTGATGGAGACAGAGCAATCGTCGAAGTTCTTCTTAACTCAAAGGATATCTTTAATCCTGAAGGATTAGAAGAAAAAGAGATTGATTCACTTATAAGGGAAAACGGAATTTGGAAAATAGATTCAACAGAAGTATTAACAGGAGATGAATAGTGACCGACAAAATAAAAAAAGGCGATACATACAGTTATTCATTCAGTTATAGCCAACAACAGGTGGATGAATTTGCCAGGGTTACAGGGGATAATAATCCAATTCATATTGATGCAAAATATGCAGAATCCAGCATATTCGGCAGACCAATAATGCACGGTTTTCTGGGGGGAAGTGTTTTTTCGATGGTTTTCGGCACATTATTTCCAGGAGAAGGCACAATATACATGGGCCAGAACATGTCATTCAGAAAACCGATGTTTGTTGACATGGAATATACTGCAAAGTTTGAGGTTGTTGAAGTAGATACAGAAAAAAACAGGGCGAAAATAGAGACAAAAATAATTGATAAGGATGGTGAAAACGTTATAATTGGGGATGCTTTTGTTCAAAACAAAAGGATTTCCTGAGATTGCCGGTAAAATTACGAATTGATGGTGTATTTTAAGCTAAAAATAAATCCACCTTCAATTCGCAATTCAAATCTGTCCGGCCTAAGCGAACTTTGCTTTAAATGCACTGGCAATCATTTCTGCAACAGAATCGTAATTTAAAATATAATCACAATTTATTACCATATCAAATTCATAAGGGGTCACTTCCTTTTTCTCAAACACCTTTTTGAAAAAGTCTTTCTGCTTCTTATCGTTACGTTCAATTTCCGCCTGGGCATCTTTTTCACTTATTTTAAACGACTTAACAATCCGCTTAACCCTGAATTCATCTGAACTTATTATCCTCACGGCAAGGACTTTATCCCTTGGCAAAATCAGATGCGCTCCCCTGTCCACAAGGACACATGATCCTGAACTGCTTAAAGCCAATACTGAACTAAAAAGGAGCCTGATATAATCAGCCTCTGTAAAAGATTTTTCACCAAAAAGAAATTTTATCAGTTCATTTACCCTTCCAGGATAACATTCATCAAAATAGTTTACTGTTTTATGCCTCAAATCCGCCTTGTCTGCAATATACTCAATTATTTCCTTGTCAAACATACGCATTCCGAGCTTTTCAGAGAGTATTTCCGCTATTTCCAGAGCACCCGCACCTGTTTTGCGGGAGATACATATTGTCGGACTAATTCCTGACGGCTTTTCTTTTTTCTTTTTTAAAGCGAGCCGTTTTTTTTCCCATTCACTGATATAACTGTTTACAAGTTCAGCCAGGTTCTGTTTCTTTTTTCTGTAAAAACCGGGAACATATTTTGTCTCTCCATTAAGTATACTCATAAAACCTCCTAACAGGGTTAACCGTAAAAAGAATTTTTACAAAAAAGAATGGTTTCCAAAGATCTTACTTTACAATCCATATAGTCCTTTTTTTTGTCATATTAATGACTTTTTTACTTACGCGGCCAATGAAGAATTCTTCAACTCTGGATAGACCCCGCCTCCCTATCATAATGGTTCCGAAGTTGTCAGCCCTTGCTTTCTCAACAATGCCCAGTGCGCGGCTTGGGATATCCGTAATAACCTGACTCGATATTTTATCAGACCCAACCCCTTTATCCATAAGCAGATGTTTTGCTTTTTCCATTGACGGCCTGATTTTTTCAATATTCGATTTCAGCCAGACAGCCTCTTCATCTTCTGAAAAAATCTGACCATACTCCTTTTGAAAAATACTGAGAGGTCTTATAACATGGCACAGCATTATTTCCATATCCGAATGCCCAAACATGCTCCCTGTAAAATCCACACATTTCAAAGCGCCTTCTGATCCGTCAAAAGCCACTAAAATTTTCTCTGTTTCAGGTTTGCCCCCGACAATGGCAACAGAAATATTTTTTGTTTTTCCCACAATCTTGTTGGCCACACTTCCAATAATTATATCCTTTACCCTGCTAAGTCCTGTGCGCCCTAAAACAACGGCACTGTAATCCCCGTTTGACTCTGCTATTATATCTCTCGCTATGCCTTTCTTTTTCTTTTGTATTTTTACTTTAACTTTTTGTTTGGAAAAACCGGCATTATTAAGTATTAAAAGCGCTTTTTCCATAAATTCGTTAATAATTTTTTTCTGTTGAGAAGCCCAGGCGCTGATTTGAATAATTTTGGAATGCATTTCAGGATTTTTTTCAAGATCCCAAAATGATTCAGGCACTTCTGTTTTTACATTAAACAGTACAACTTCATTCTGCTCACACGAGATTACCTCGCCAACATATCTAACAGCCTCAAGGGATTGATCTGAGCCGTCCACAGCCAATAAAATTCTGCCTTGTTTTTTATCCATAATCTGTTTATGCCCCCTTTTTTTAATATCTTGGCAAGAGCCGTTTTTATTCTTAAAATATTTTTCTCTGGTTTGTATCATGATCCATAATGTAAAGCAGTTTAAACTTCTCGGCAAGTTTTTCTTCCAGCCTTTTCAGCTTTGGGCCTTCAATATTATAAGCCCGCACATAAAGTATAAGATGACCGGTTGGAGCCCTGCTTTGGGAGACAATAATGTTTGATATGCGGCCTGCATATACCCTGATAATATCACTGACCTCTTTTACACAGCTCGGTCTGTCAATGACATCAACAGCAAACTGGGTACCTTTCTTTCCTACTCCCGTGAATAGAACAAAAGCTCTGAATATATCTGATTGGGTTATAATTCCCCTCATCCTATGTTCATGATCCATAATCGGAACACCGGATATTTTATTCACAAGCAGAATCTCTGCCGTCTCTTCCAATGTAAAATCAACATAAGCCGTAATCGGATTGCTTGTCATTATATCCCTGATTAGAACCTTTGAATACAAGTCGGAAGAATTTTTTTCGTCAGGCAATGTTTCAGTTGAGATAGAAGCTCTTTTTATGTCTCGGTCGGTTATTACACCAACCAGGAAATTTTTATCAGTTACAGGCAGCATTCTGATTTCATTTTGACGTAAAAGGTTAATGGCATTTTGCATAAAATCACCTGCCTCTACGGTGATTACTTCTTTACTCATCCATTCTTTTACCAGCATAATTATCCCCCTTTACTGTTCGGATTTAAAGAGCATTCTCAATATTTCTTTATGAGTCACCATAATTTGGCAGACAATCAGTTGCCTGTTGACCGACCTCTATCAATTCATTCTTTTAATACAAATCAGCTTATAGTATTTTATTAATATAATGTAATGAAAATTTCAAGGGTTCAATTTGAAAGACAACAAATTTTCTTTCATTTTTTAAAAAAGATATTGACATAATCAGCTCACTATTAATATCAACGGCTTAAAAATGTTTAAAATTAAAGGGATGTTTTAATAAAGTCTCAGGTTATCTATATATGCGAGCAGTAATACAGAGAGTAAAAAAGAGTTCCGTTATAATTGAAAATAAAACCGCAGGAAAAATAGGAAGCGGGCTGTAGAAAAGGAAGAAGACCTTCTTTTATCAATGCCGCAGGATCTGAAGCAGCCAATGAACTTTATGAATACTTTGTAAAAAAAGTAGCAGAAAAGGGGGTGCATGTGCAAACCGGAAGGTTCGGAGCCATGATGGATGTTGCCTTAATAAATGACGGACCTGTAACTATTGTCATGGAAAGCAAGAATATATAGTTTGCCGATGCATACAAAATCATTATTTAAGTATCTGATAAATTCAGCAGTATTATTTTTCTCTTTTGCATGTTTACAGAACAATGTTTATGCTTCTGATTATAATGAACTCATCAAGCTTGTTGGGGAAAACGATTCTATTCTCGTTGGAGATATGCAGGGGAATATTCTATTTTCAAAAAACAAAGAAAAAAGACTGGTACCTGCATCAATTTTAAAAATTTTCACAAGCCTTGCTGCTCTACACTATCTTGGCACAGATTTCAGATTTTCAACCGAATTTTACAAAGACAAAAATTTAAATTTAAAAATAAAGGGTTATGGGGATCCTCTTTTATTATCTGAAAATCTGGCTGAAATATCAAGAAGGCTGGCCAAAAAAATTGACAAATCAGAAATTGACAAATCAGGTAGTATCGTTTTAAATAACATAATCATAGATGATTCATATTTTAAATATCCTGTAATTATTCCCGGAGTTTTAAAATCATCTGAACCCTATGATGCCGGCAACGGTGCATTATGTGTTAATTTCAACACGGTTAATTTTAAAAAGAATATCAATGGTGAATATATCAGCGCCGAACCGGAGACTCCGCTTATCCCTTTTGCTGCTGCAAAAATAAAATCTTTCGGCATTGATAATGGAAGAATAACCTTTTCCCATGACCAGAATGACAGCGGTCTTTATGCAGGGCACCTTTTAAGATATTTTTTAAAACTTGAGCAGATAAAATTATACGGCAAAGTAAAACACGGTTTAACAGATAAAAACAAAGACAAAATTCTCTTAAAATATACATCAAATTTTTCATTGGAAGAGATTATTGTTAGACTCCTTGAATTTTCAAACAATTTTATATCAAACCAGCTTTTAATTGCCACCGGGGCAAAGCTTTACGGGCATCCTGGAACACTTGAAAAAGGCGTGCTCGCAGTTTCTTCCTATGCAAGGGACATACTTAAACTAAAAAACTTTACGATAGTTGAGGGCTCCGGCATATCAAGAAAAAACAGTATTTCTGCGATCTTTATGTATAAAACACTCTGCGAATTTAAGCCTTTTCGCAGTTTAATGCGCCATGACGCAAAAGAACACTATAAAACAGGCACACTTTATGGGATAAATACAAGGGCAGGTTATATTGAAAACAGCAAAGGAGATTTATACTGTTTTGTGGTTATGGTAAATACCAGGGGAAAGTCTGTAAAAAATATAATGGAAGAAATCTGTAAAATTATAGAAAGATAAGGCTTTAACTTAAAAGGAAAAACATATAATGCTGAATATAATTTCATTGGCCACCAGGGATATTCCTGATGCATGGTTTCAGTGTGTATATGAAATAATTGACCACGGTCACAAATACAAAATCGACAGGGGCAGTTTTGAAGGTCAGGAACGCCTGGAGTTTGACTATGTCACCGTCCATATAAAAAATCCCGGAGTACGCCCCCTGATACCCGATATCCCGCCTGCTCTGGGAATTCCAAACCCTGTGGCTGACGGATATATTGAAGGATATCTCCCCTATCTCATGACCTCGGAAAAACAGCCTAATGAAGACTACACCTATGGAGAATGTCTTGAACCGCAGATCGCCGAGGTAATTAAAATGTACAGGGAGGATGGGCACGGGACAAATCAGGCATACATGACGGTTGGAGACAGGGAGGCAATATATCTTAATGATCCGCCCTGTCTGCGTGGCATAGACACACGTATCAGGTACGGCAAACTGCACTTTATGGTGTACTTTAGATCCTGGGATTTATGGAATGGTTTTCCGGCAAATCTTGGTGCAATACAGATGTTAAAAGAGTATATGGCTGCAGAAATAGGAGTTGAAGACGGTGAGATAGTAGCTGCCAGCAAGGGGCTGCACCTCTATGACTATATTTGGGAGCTTGCCAGGCTTAGAACGATGCGCACTAATCATTAATAATAATAAAGGAACTTACACTAATGACTGAAAAAAATGCAAATGGACAGATTGATTTTAAAGTTGACGAAAAAAATCTTTACAGAGAAGAAGCTTACACGGACATGAAGGTTGCCTCAATAAGAAAACTTGTGCCGGTTCATTCTGATGGAACTGAAGATGAAAGCAGGACTCCTACCTTTATCGGAGCTACACAGTTAATGTCCCAAAAAGGCCCTTTGCCTGTTCAGGCTATTTTGCCTGCAAATAATTTACAGGAAGCCATAGCCGCTTTTCCTGATGGTATGCAAAAGGCAATGGAGGAGTTAATTCAACAGATGCAAAGAATGCAGGCAGCAGAAAAAACAAAAAACGATTCACGCATTATTGTGCCTTAACCCCAGGGGCAGGCCCATGTGCCTGCCCTGATTTACTCCCCGTGCCTTATTAGAAGAAAAGAGCCTATATGAATAAATATATATCAATAATTGCATCCGAACTTAAATTAAAAGAAAAACAGGTCCAGTCAGTTATCGAGCTGCTCGAACAGGACGCAACCATACCTTTTATTGCACGTTATAGAAAGGAAGCTACCGACAGTCTTGATGAAGTAGAAATAACTGCAATCCGTGACAGGCTTGGCAAGTTAAAAGAACTGGACGCACGCAGAGAGTCTGTTCTCAAATCCCTGGAACAGCATGGACATTTAACTGATGAGCTTGAAAAAGAAGTCATGGCTGCCCAAGATATAAGCACCCTTGAAGATATCTATTTGCCCTATAAGCCCAAACGCCGTACCAAGGCTGCCATTGCCAGGGAAATGGGGCTGGAACCGCTTTCCGAAATTATATTCGCTCAAACAGGGGCAGATCCGTTTAAGGAGGCTCAAAGATTCGTTGACCCTGAAAAAGGTGTTGATGACGTGGAAGCTGCCCTGACCGGCGCGCGGAATATTATGGCCGAGATTATCAATGAAAATCAGGATGCCCGCTCTCTTCTTCGCAGTCTTTTTGCCTCAAAAGGAATTGTTCAATCTTTCGTAGCGTCCGGCAAAGAATCCGATGGAAAAAAATACAGGGATTATTTTGAATGGGAAGAATCCGTGTCTGCGGTTCCGTCACACAGGCTGCTTGCCATGCGAAGAGGTGAAAAAGAGGACATTCTTAACCTGACAATTGCTCCGAAACCGGAAGATGCATTAAACATACTTGAAGAGCTTTTTATAAAAGGCAGGGGTGACGATTCCGAGCAGGTCAGGTTTGCAATTAATGATTGTTATAAAAGGCTTTTATCCAGATCAATGGAAACTGAAATCAGGCTGGCATCAAAAGAAAAAGCAGATGCCGAGGCAATAAAAATCTTTGCCGACAACCTGAAGGAATTACTGCTTGCCCCCACCCTGTCAGCCAAGCGGGTCATGGGGATAGACCCAGGATTCAGAACCGGATGCAAGGTGGTCTGCCTTGACAATCAGGGCAAGCTGTTATGCAACGACACCATATTCCCGAATATGAACCAAAAAAAGGATTCTGAAGCAGCGGATAAAGTCAAAAACCTGTGCAATCAATTTAATATAGGCGCTATAGCCCTGGGGAACGGTACCGCAGGAAGAGAGACCGAGGCTTTTCTTAAAAAAATCGGGCTTTCGGACAATATTCGGATTATAATGGTTAATGAAAGCGGAGCCTCCATTTATTCCGCCTCGGATGTCGCCCGGGAAGAATTTCCGGATCTTGACCTTACGGTGCGCGGAGCTGTTTCAATCGGTCGCCGCCTGATGGACCCTCTGGCAGAACTTGTTAAAATTGACCCGAAATCCATTGGTGTCGGTCAATATCAACATGATGTTGATCAAACAGATTTAAAAGACTCCCTGGATGATGTTGTAATAAGCTGTGTTAACAAAGTCGGGGCAGATACAAACAGAGCCGGCGTTCAGCTTCTTACCTATATCTCCGGTCTCGGACCCGGGCTTGCTAAAAACATAGTTGCCTACAGGAATGAAAACGGCCCCTTTGAATCAAAAAAAGATTTAAAAAAAGTTTCCAGACTGGGGCCAAAGGCTTTTGAACAGTCAGCCGGATTTTTAAGAGTTTATCATGGGGAAAATCCCCTGGATACAAGCGCGGTACATCCTGAATCCTATCATGTAGTTGAAAAAATGGCCAAAGATATTGGATGCAGCGTAAAAGATCTGATGGTCAAACCTGATCTTAGAAAAAAAATCGATCTTTTAAAGTATGTTAGTGATGATGTCGGGCTGCCGACCCTGAATGACATAATGGATGAGCTTGCCAAACCGGGACGTGATCCCAGAGAAGATTTTGAGGCTTTTGCATTTGAGGAGGGCATAGGAAAGATAGCAGACCTTGAAGTCGGAATGAAGATCCCCGGAATAGTGACCAATGTTACGGCCTTTGGCGCCTTTGTGGATGTGGGCGTTCATCAGGACGGCCTTGTTCATATAAGCGAGCTCGCTGATGGATTTGTAAAAACCCCATCAGATATAGTCAAGGTGCAGCAGAAAGTAAAAGTATCTGTCCTGGAAGTAGATCAAGATAGAAAAAGGATCTCATTATCCATGAAAACATTCCCAGGCAAAAAAAGAGCGCCCAAAAAAGACAACCTTAAAAAATTATTTCCGGCAAAACCCAAAAAACAGAAAAATGAAAAAAAACCATTCAACAATCCTTTTGCCGAGTTTTTTAAATCTTAATGGCTCGCTCAAAAATAGTCCCAGCGAGTACATTCCGGGCCTAAAAAAACGGGACGAACCAATTTCAAAAAAATAATTTGATTTTTCTTGACACATAATCATTTTTTTACGATATTCTTTATTTTTTAAACAACTATTATTGTTAGCTTCGTAAAAAAGCAAAAAATAACTATCTAATAAGATCTTTAAAAAAATTCAAAGGTCTCTTAACAAATTCGTCAATATTGATATACTTTCCTTTTTAAAATTCAAGGAATAAAATCAGATGAATTGGCAGAATATTTACTGCTGAAAAATGAGGATAAGAATGCCGGTTAAAATTTCACCAAAAACGGTAACAGAAATTTTTTTTGAAAAACTTAAGGAACTTAGCGGCCAAAATGTTCATCTTTGCTATCAATGCGGAACATGTTCAGCTTCCTGTCCCATGTCGGACTTCATGGAGTTCTCTCCGCGTAAGGTGATGCATCATGCACAATTTGGTCTGGATAATCTCCTGGAAGGCATTAATACTTACTGGTTTTGTGCTTCCTGTTACGCCTGTTCTGTGAGATGCCCCAGGAGTATTGATATTGCTAAGGTTATGGAAGCCCTGCGGCAGCTTACGTTAAGGAAGAGCAAAAACTATATTGAACCTTCGCAAATGCCATCTGAGATATTGAAAGACAGTCCCCAGATAGCTTTAGTTGCCGGTTTTCGAAAATTGACAAGTTGAGGAGAGTAATGAAAGTTAATTATTATCCAGGATGCACTTTAAAAACCAAAGCAAAAAATCTTGAAGAGGCAGCCATAGCCTCCATGAAAATTCTTGGCGTAGAGCTGGATGAAATCGACCGCTGGAATTGTTGCGGGGCCGTTTATTCCCTTGCTGATGACGATCTTATTCACAAGGTTGCGCCTGTTCGAAATCTTATCAGAAGCAAGGAACATGGAGGCGATAAACTGGTTACACTCTGTTCCATGTGTTACAACACACTTGCAAGAGCTAATCTGTTGATGAAAGATAATACAGAACAGCGTGACACTATTAATCGTTTCATGGATGATGAGATCGATTATTTCGGAGAAGTAGAGGTGCTTCATCTGCTCAAATTTTTAAAAGACGAAGTCGGCATGGATAAACTTCGTGAAAAAGTAAAACTTCCGTTAAAGGATTTAAAGGTAGCTCCTTATTATGGCTGTACATTGCAGAGGCCAAGAGAAGTTGGCATTGAACCTGTCGGCAGTTATGAGCTTATGACGGAATTTTTGGAAGCGCTTGGAGCAACTGTTGTCGATTTTCCAGGTTCATCTCTATGCTGTGGCTCCTACCAGACTTTGGGAAATCCTGAAGCAGCAGGTGAGGTTGCTTCAAGAATTATTAACATGGCTGCAGATGCCGGTGCTGATGCTTTGGCTACAAGCTGTCCCTTATGTGAATTTAACCTCGGGAAAAATCAGAGCGCTTTAATTGAGCATAAGAAAATTGCCGCCGGAGTTCCCACATTATATTTTACCCAGCTTATGGCAATCGCTTTGGGGTTAGACCCTGAAGTTTGTCATTTTGAGCTTAATGATTCGGGAGCAGTAGAGCTGCTGAAAAGCAAAAATTACCCCACATAAATGAAAAAGGCAGCGGCTTAAAACCATATTTATAAATTGCTATTGCTTATAGTTTAAAAAACGTTTTGTTCACAATAATTTTAAATTTCGATATAAATCGAAAATAAAGAATCAGAGTGAACCAATTCGTTTTTCTTTAAGGAGAGATTATTATGGCAGAAACAGAAAATATTCAAACACAACAGGTTCCTAAAATGGCCACCGGGGACAGGGCAATCTTGCCTGAAGGGGCCAAGACTATTCCGATTTATATTATGGGCAAAAAGTATGAAGTCCCTGAAACTTTAACCATTATGAAGGCCATGGAATTTGCCGGTTTTAAATTTATTCGAGGCGCAGGCTGCAGAGGAGGCGTATGCGGAGCCTGTCCCACTGTTTTCCGTAAAACAGGGGATTACAAAATTCATTTCGGGCTTGCCTGTCAGACAGTTGTTGAACCTGAGATGTTCCTTGCGCAGATCCCTTTTTATCCAGCTAACCGGGCTTCCTATGACATTGAAAATATTGAAGGTTCCCTGCCGGATTTCATTAATGCGCTTTATCCGGAACTCTTCAGGTGCGTTGCCTGTAATCTTTGTACAAAGGCCTGTCCCATGGAAATAGACGTGTTAGGCTATATCTCTGCGCTAAAACAGGGTGATATTGCCAGCGCTGCTGAAATCTCTTCTGACTGTATCCAGTGTGGACTTTGTGCCAGCAGGTGTATGGGAGAAATACCACAGTATCATATTGCACAGTTAGCACGAAGGCTTTATGCAAAATATATTCAACCCAAAGCCGCTCATCTTGAAAAAAGAGTTGAAGAGATTAATTCCGGCAAATACGACAAGATGCTTGAAAATCTCACTGCGATGAGCAGGGAAGAACTGGAAAAAGAATACACGGCAAGGGAACGTGAGCCTGACATGGCTCCTCCAGGAACATGGATGCCTGAAGATACTCAGTACTTGTAATTTGTGAATTTATTCACTGCAACAGGCTGTAATATAATAAATTGCACAAGGGTTTGCATTGCAAATTAGTAAGGAGAAATAATATGGGTTACACGCCCGAGCTTAAAGAGCTGATAAAAAGAGTTGAGGCCACCCGTCCTGAGCGGGTAGAAAAGGCACGTAGAAATGAAAACTATCCTGCATTAAATCTTGAAGAGCGAGAGGTAGTTTTAAATAAGTTTCATCCTGATTATCAGGATGATGGAAAACGTGAGGTAAGAGTCGGACCTAATAAGGGAGACATATTTCAGGAAACAGTTGCAGAACTTCTGGAATCAAAATCCATACTCAGACCGGAAAATATTGATCTTTCAAAAACAGACTATGAAACAGATGTTCTTGTTATAGGCGGAGGAGGCGCTGGAACTTCTGCTGCTTTAATGGCATCTGAAGCCGGCCTCAAGGTAATTATTGCGACCAAACTTCGTCATGGCGATTCAAACACGATTATGGCTGAAGGAGGAATACAGGCAGCAAGTCAGGAATGTGATTCTCCATTTTATCATTATCTTGATACAATAGGCGGAGGACATTTTACAAATCAGGCCGACCTTGTGGCTGCCCTTTCCCACGATGCCCCTCTTTCCATATCATGGTTAGAGCAGCTTGGAATGACGTTTAACAAACTCCCGGACGGGCGTCTTAATACAAGACATTTTGGAGGGTCATCCCGTAAGCGCATGCATTCTTCCGCTGATATGACCGGAACAGAGATTATGCGTGTTCTCAGAGATGAAGCCCGCAACCGTGCTGATAAAATTGATATTATTGAGTTCAGCCCTGCTGCTGAGCTCCTCCTTGATGAAGACGGAAAATGCGCAGGCGCTGTTCTGTATAATATGGACACGAAAGAATTTTATATTGTCAAAGCCAAAGCCGTAATTCTTGCAACCGGCGGGTTTGGGCGTCTTCATATAAAGGGATTTGCGACAACAAACCATTACGGGGCAACCATGGATGGTGTTGTTATGGCTTATAGAGCAGGCGTTGGAACCAAATATCTTTTTTCCACCCAGTATCATCCAACCGGAGTAGTATATCCGGAACAGAATGTAGGGCTTTTGATTACGGAAAAGGTTCGGGGACTTGGGGCACATGTTCTTAATATAGACGGTGAACAGTTCTGCTTTCCACTTGAACCAAGAGATGTTGAGTCAGCCGAGTTTATAGGAGAGGTCACGGAAAAAGGCAAGGGGATTCTGACTGCCACCGGAAGAGCGGGGGTATGGCTTGACTCTCCCATGATAGATGAACTCCATGGGGAAGGAACCGTAAAAAAAGAACTGCCTGCAAAGTTTTTACAGTTCCAGCGTCACGGCATTGATATAAGCAAAGAGCCTATGCTGGTTTATCCGACCCTTCATTACCAGAATGGGGGCATTAATATTAATGCACAGGCAGAAACAATCCTGCCTGGTCTTTTTGGCGCAGGAGAGGTTGTGGGTGGTATTCACGGAGAGAACCGTTTAATGGGCAACAGTCTCCAGGATATTATTACATTTGGCAGGCGCGCTGGAACAAGGGCGGCAGACTATGTTAATAGTGGGATTAAATTAAAAAAACTCACATTGGATCATGTTGTTAAATTTGAAAAAATGCTTGCAGATGCCGGCATTGAAAACCCCAAAACAGCGCCGATTCTTCTTCCTGATTATTCAACGGATGAGGTGATATCACATCGCTGGACTACGAACGATATAAGTTAATAACAATAAAAAGAAGGTGTGACGAGTAACCTTGCTTTTTTCAATAGTACCTGAACGGAAATTATGCTTTTCGTTCAGGTACTAACTATTTTTTTTGTCTGTCTTGCTATTTCCAGCTCTTCATCAGTATGGATTACAATAATTTTTACCCTGCTTTTCATACTGCTTATAAGAAAATTTTTATTTTTACTTTGCACATTTTTTTTTGCATCAATTTCAATGCCGAAGTTTTGCAACCCTTCACAGGATTTTTCACGAACAATCGAAGAGTTTTCCCCTACGCCCCCTGTAAAAACAATACAGTCAAGATGTTCTAAAGCCGCAAAAAAAGCGCCGATATATTTTTTA
>Ga0190313_1001196_pt1 | contig 14147 bp, 10 predicted proteins | sample 4870071011_MG_FD_169989 | JGI IMG/M metagenome (GOLD analysis project Ga0190313, IMG submission 169989) | Hydrothermal vent sediment bacterial communities from Southern Trench, Guaymas Basin, Mexico - 4870-07-10-11_MG | ecosystem: Environmental > Aquatic > Marine > Hydrothermal vents > Sediment ...
ATCTACTAAAACACCCAAACCAACCACCCAAGACAACCTCTAGACAAAAAACTATAAAAACACTACAAAAATAATACCTAAATAGAACCCCGCGGTAGCTCAGCGGTAGAGCGCCCGGCTGTAGTGGGGAGACTGGAGCCCCCCACCCGCAGGATACCCCCAGACCCCTATGGGGGTTGGATGAGTGCGGGTCGGCGTAGAGGCTCCATGTAGAAACCGGGTGGTCGGGGGTTCGAGTCCCCCCCGGCGGACTTTACAATCTAGTTTTAGCCCCTTTATGATTATATAGGAGCATCGTATTTTCCATTGGATTCCGGGGAAAAGTTATTGTTTATGTGGCTCTACTATGTATATCAAGGCTATATCCTCTCTAGATGCTCTGGTATGGTAGGTGCTATCCTTGGATCATAGGTTGCCCATGTATGTTGTTGAGTGTGTTGCTAAGCGTATTGCTGGGGATATTGTTTGGAGTAACAAGCCTGGTGTTGAGCTTAGGCGTTGGCGTGAAATATATGGTTTGAGCCAGGTCGATATAGCTCGTCTCATGGGTGTATCGTATAGTGTTGTTAGTGATTATGAGCGTGGTAAGCGTGAGCCTGGCCGCCGGTTTATACGGCAGTTTGTAAAGGCTCTTCTAGAATATGATGAGGGTAGGGGCTGGGTTGTTACTCGTAGGGTAGCTGTTCTACTGGGGTACTATGTTGAGGGCGTTATTGATATGGCTGAGTTTCTTCTACCAGTTAGCCTTGAGGAGATCCTTAGGCTTACCCATGGTATACTGTTAACCCCATTTATCGATCACAGGCCTATAAAGGGCTATACGATCGTTGATAGTATTAGGACTATTGAGTCTATTGCTGCTAATGAGTTTGTTAAGCTAATGGGGGCTACGAGTGATCGGGTAATGGTCTTCACGAGGATAACACGTGGAAGATCACCATTAGTGGCTATACGTGTTGCACCTGTTAAGCCATCAGTTGTTGTTCTCCATGGTATTAAGAAGGTTGATGTAATAGCTATCCGTATAGCTGTTAAGGAGGAGATACCACTTATACTAGCACCGCACTTACCCATAGAAGAGATAGTCGTAAGCCTACGCAACCATACATTATCGTCTAAAAAACCCACAATATATTCTCCTGAACAAATAAAGACTAAAATAAATCCAACATGATTAAGGCTTAGAATAACTCATGGCCAGCTAGGGCTCCGCAATAGAACTACTAGTGATGAGGAAATCGCTTAATGATGATACTGGTCTCTTCTTGGAAAGATCTACTAACTAGGCCCATCGAGACCCCTAGCGGGTTCCCCAACTATCATATCGATTGACCCCCTTCTAGTTAAGTAAATAATCAATATAGTATAATGGTGGATCCCTTAACTTATATGGAGAACTATGCGTGAGAAACAACTATGAAGTTCTTCTCCAACCTAACTATAGGTATCTAATACCGTCTCCTAACCTATAATGGTACATATAGGTGATCAGACTTATCTAGAGATATAATACTGACTAACTTAGATGTATAGTATCATGAGCTCCTAGCTAAAACTTTTAGCTTTAGAGATCATGGGAAGACATATTAAATCTGTTGCTAAATTGTGTCATCAACCATGTCTTACTTCCTTGTCCAGATGAAGAAGACCTAGACATATGAATTAATCATCTATGTTTGTAGATTAGGTTAGAGACCTCAACTAGTCTTATACACATTTTTTCTAAGTCCTCTAATGCTCTTTGATCAGTGAGAACCTCTCCATAGTTGTATGCACGAGCTCTTACTCCTCTATGACATATTATCATCTCATGTTTAAGTCCCCAATTATGTATTGCTGTAATAGCTGTGTCTAGCCCGTAACCTCTTCCAACGACTATTGCTCCTAGTATTTTGTTGCGTAGGAACCCTCTAAGGCACCATGTTCTATCAATAAATTTTTTAACAAGACTTGATACATTGTCAAAGTATACTGGACTAGCCACTATTATAATGTGGCTTCTAAGTAGCATAGGAACTATTTTCTCACTCATATCATCCTGAATACAGCACTTCTTGATCTCCACACACTTACGACAACCAAAACATTCGTAAAAACTGTACCTTCTCAGCTCAACAATACTTGTTTCAACACCCTTTTCTTCTAGTAACGAGGAAGCTTTCCTTGAGAGCAACAAACTATTACTCTTGGGCCTAGGAGACCCCGACACTATTACAGCCTTAATATACTCCATTAATGTATCACCCTATCTCTGAGAAAACTAAATACTACATTCATAATGATGGCCAATTATATGTTTCTCCACCTGATCTACAATACATCCTTATCTTAAAGGCTGAAATTACCTTATGTATGATTATTTAAAAATTGTTTCATCCACTCAATACAGATATGTATATTAGGATATAGTAATATGTATGCTGACAAGCCTTAAATATTATGACTGGCTACAAAAATATAAACAAAAAATAAAATCTTGCATAGTCCTTTCAACTAAATATTAGCCAAATACTAGTCTGCAAAAATTAAGTAATTATACAATAATGTATATTAGGATAGCTTCTCTTTAGAATCACCAAAGTCATTATTAGGAAAAACACGTCCTAGTGTACACTATGTCTTCTATACCTCAAGAACATTAAGCATCTCCTCAACAAGTACCTATTGGATAAACGAATAAAAGTGAGAAACGCCTTCTCCATAGTCTTTCTAATGACTCAAGCACCTCCAATGAACAGGTGTTAGGAGATAGGGGCAGAAAATATTTTGATGGTTGAATGGGAGATTTATATGGGTTGAAGGCTGGGTGTTTTAATGGGTAAATGGGGTGATGGATATAGTGCTCCAAGCCCCCTGTAGGGAATAATGTTGATGGGGCCCTTGTGCCGTTGAGCTCGACAGACACCCACGACCCCACAGGGATACCTAAATCCCTGCAGGCGAGGCAGAACCCACTAGATGCAACCATAAACTCATACAAATTCATCGGAATGAACATCTAGTGGGAAACAGTTGTCAACATACTATATATTTTCATTACCTAGAGGTCTTAAAGATTAAACTTCTTAGACTATAAAACAATAGTATCAACCTTTATTAAGCTTTACAGGTTCTAGTTAGGCCTCTAACTTTGTACTGGTTTTGGAAACGATCATGTCCCAGTACTTGAGATTATATATGCAACCCGGATCTGGTGCAATGGGATCATTATAGTATCCATAGGCTCTCGCCCTACACCCACCACATACATTTTTATATGGGCATTTTCTGCAGAAACCCTTTAGCTTATCACGGTCTCGGAGAAGATTAAAAAGCGGTGAGTTTAACCATATGCTCCAGAACGGGGTTTTCCTTATGTTTCCCACGGTTATAGGCATGAAAACACATGGTGTAACGTCTCCATTAGGCTGGATAGCCGCATAAATTCTTCCAGCCCCACATCCACCTACAAATTCTGCAACTGCTTTGACTATAGGATCGCTACCTACATAGAAATGTGTGGGTGCCACTTCTCTACCGCTACTCATCTGTATAGAGACTCTACCATATTGTGGAGCTGTACTTATGACTTGCAGATTTCTCCTACGCTTCATCTCACTAAACAGCTTCCTCAAAACCTTCTCCCTTTCAACCGGGTCTAGATCGAGCCAAAGATTATCCTTACCCCTACCGACTGGGACAAAATTAAAGAATACAACTCTCTGTACACCAATCTCTTCTGCAAGATCGAGAATATCATCTATCTCATCAATATTAACCTTAGTCAAAGTTACAGCTAACGCATTACTAATGTTCAGCTTCACAGCATTCTTCAAAGCTTTTACAGCTCTTTCCCACGAACCAGGGACTCCTCTAAACCAGTCATGCTTCTTTGGATCGGCACTATCGATTGATACCTCGATGTATCTCAGACCAGCTTTTTTAGCCTTAGCTAGGTTCTTGATATCAGCAAAAGTCCATCCGCTAGTCGCTACAGCTGCATATATCCCCCTAGAAGAGATCTCTGAGACTATTCTATAAAAATCGGGATGAATAGTTGGTTCTCCACCACTTAAAGCTATTGCTGCAACACCTGCCTTATCCAATTGATCCACAAGCATTAACTTCTCTTTAAGAGATAGTTCATCGGGTAAAGGCCTATCAGCTCTCTGATAACAATGCTTACACCTAAGATTACACATATTCGTAAAATTCCATACTATAAGAAATGGGGCAGGCATTTTCTGCGGGACAGTAACCCCATAGAGACCCAGTCCCTTCATAACTAATTCAATGCCCCTCCTTAGAGCGGGATCCCTTAAGGCCCCTACAAGATCCTCCTCCCTCCCACCAAGCATTCTAACACCAGCTCTAATAATGGAGTTTACAAGAAAAGCTGAAAACCTCGCTGTAATAGGGCAGACGACATGTTCGCCTGCAAGCATTGATAATGCATAATATATTGCTGATCTCTCGGTAGTTCTGCCATTAATCACACCCTTAATATTAGCTGTAGCAGATCTCAACAGCAATCTGGAGATGGGGTTATCGAACAATATTCTTATACTTGCAAGGAATGCACCGACCCCGCTTCTACTATTTCCCTGCCCAATATTGTTCTGCCTGTTTTGATCCGTTGTATCTCACCCTGCGATCTTCTCTTTGATCAAGCCGCCTAGTTCCTTAATAATAACCCCAAATATGTGTCTAAATCTCCTAGCTTTTATTTCTTCCTTTATGAATCCCCATCTAATATAGAATTTCCTATATGCGTACTTCAGCATTTTCCCTAACTGTTTCCTAGTGAAATAAAACCCCCTCATTACAGGCCTTATTGTTGTATAGTGCTCCCAATCCCGATCCTCTATTAAGTTATGTTTTAGAGCATAATCGAATAGAGGAGTTCCCGGATAGGGTGTTAAAACAGTGAATTGTGCATAATTTGGTTTAAGCTTAATAGCGAAATCAATTGTTTTCTTCATATCATCTAGAGTTTCCCAGGGGAAGCCTAGTATAAATGATCCCATGGCGAAACCGCCGATCTCCCTGACCCATCTAAATACTTTAACTGCCTGTTCAAGCCTTATCCTCTTCCCAATCCTGTTGATAGTTTCTTGGCTAGCCGATTCAACGCCGAAATATAGTGCCTCACACCCATTGTCGTAGAGGAACTTTAAGAATTCCTTGTCAACATGGTCTACTCTTGATCCGCATGAGAACCTAACTTCTATACCTCTCTCCTTAAGTTTCTTTATTAAGTCATAGACAAACCTCCTATTAATGGTTAATTCATCGTCTGAGAAAGCTATATGTTCAACCTTATATTTGTCAACCAGATGCTCTATCTCGTCAGCAACAGATTCCGCACTTCTAAATCTGATTCTCCTACCCCAGAAATAACTTGTTATACAATATATGCATCCATAAGGACAGCCCCTACTTGCCATAACATGTGCTACTCTTAGGGATTTTCCAAGTAACGTGTATTTGTCCATAGGGAGCAAGTGTCTAGCAGGCCATGGTAGAGAATCTAGGTTCCGGATTAACGGCCTGGGACCAGTATTAACTATTCTTGAATTATCCCTAAAAGCTAAACCTTTAATACCCCTCATTTTCTCCCTATCCAATCCATGTTTTTCAACAACATCTATGAGTTCAGCAGTTGTTATCTCCCCCTCGCCTAAAACTACAACGTCTATGCCGTTGTCCAGAGCCTCCTTGTACATAGGTGTGACATGGACGCCGCCGGCAAATATTGGGAGATCATTCCCCAGCTCTTCTTTAAGCATTCTAGCAGCGTGATACCCCTTTGGAGCAGTTGGTGTAAGCATTGAAAAACCTACAATATCCGGGTGCCAGCTCTTAACCTCTGCTAACCATTCCTTCAACCCCATTTCGAGAGTCGGGGTATCGATAATATTTACCTTATGCCCCTTTCTCTCGAGAACAGCGGCAATCCAGGCAAGGCCTAGGGGAGGGGCCTTAATGCCGGCAACCCTGTATATTTCAAGTTTATGTATTCCAGGAGGAAGGGTAAGCAGGACGCGCAAGGTATGCGTCGCCTATAAGATGCAGGCTGGAATTACATCTATAGTTATAGTGGCTTTTATATATTGCCACGTTGTTTGTTTAGATAGGCTGAATGGCTGGCGGGATGTTTTTAACTGCTTCTACCGAGTTAACGATAACAATTAACTGTTAGTTCTTATTTTTCGCAAGAAAAAGCATTGACTGACTGGTTGGATTGACTGACCGGTAAGTTTATAAAGTCCTTTGACCAGTTATTGACCTGGTGGTCAAGCATGGCGGACGCGGTAAGAATAGCTACCCACCTAAAGAAATACCTAATACTCTACGTGATACTGGTGATCTTGATCGCCCTTCCCGTAGGATACTATAATGCAGGCTATTTTAAGGCTCATAAGGAAATGATTAAGAATGTAATACTCTCTCTTGCTATAGGGACACTTCTTCCATCAATGATACAGCTGCGATCAGAGAAGATGGGCAGAGAGCTACGGTTTAAACTAAAGGAAGCAGTGGTTGCGATAGTTATAATATTCGTTATTACGCCTCTAGTCGCAATGCTGTTCGCAAGCCATATCGGCAATAAAGTCATTGGTATAGGGTATATCGCCGCCAACTCTGTACCTGCGTCAAGCGCCTCAGTAGCCTATGTAATGCTTGCCGGAGGCAATATAGAGCTTGCGACAGCCCTAGTTATCCTGAGCATACTTATAGCGTTATTCGCTGCACCAGCCTACGTAGCTTTATATGCGCAGAGCGTTCATATGAGTCTGCCAGTAACTATTCTAGCGGAATCGGTTGCGATAGCCCTCCTTTTCCCACTAATCCTCGGGCAAATAATAAGGTACTGCTTCATAAGGAGAAAGGCTAAGAAGCTGGCTCAAGCCTCTAAAGGAAAACTTGAATCCACAGGAGAGAACGCATCACGCTATGATGAGAAAAAGATTAGAAAGCGCTTGGAGAACAAGATAATGAAGAGGATAAAGCCTTACCTATCCATATGGACTATAACCTTTATGTTAGCACTGATAAGTGTTCTAATAACTAATAAAGCTAGGTTACTCGTATCAAACCCGGGTCTAGCGCTATACATTATTACAGCGCAACTAGTGATCTATGCGACAATCATATTATCCCTATTAATCGCTAGCAAGGTACTGAACATAAGGTACCGTGACCATATGGCAATGGCGTTTATATCTCTAACAAAGAATCAAAGCGTTGCAGCGACAATGGCTGTCCTAGCTATAGGACCGACAGCCGCCCTTCCAGCAGTATTAATCCCAGCTATACAGCCCCTAGTAGCAACGCTATATATATCAATGGCCCATACCATAAAAAGAATACTTGGTGAACAGGGTAACGGGCAATGACTGGAGAAAAGGATGTTGTAAGGGAAAAAATAGTATCGGCGGCAATGAAGGTTTTTTCAAAATACGGTTTTTTCAGGGCACCAGTACACCTAATAGCTAGAGAAGCTGGGGTTTCTAAGGGACTTGTGTTCTGGTACTTTAGGAGCAAAGAAGAATTAATTATTGAGGTTGCCAAACGAAGCCTTCCACTAGAAATCATTGATTCATGTCTAAGATCAGGCTTGGCCGGCGAGAGAATACTTGAGTGCATCGGAAGAGGCTATATGAGGAAGTACAGGGATCCTGTTCAACGCAACCTTCTCCTGCATACAATGGCTTTGGAAACGCTGTACAAGGAAATAGCCGATGAAATGAACTGTTTATGTGAAGAAAAAACTAGCGAGGTAGCGGAAAAAGTATTTGGTAAATCCTCGATTAAGGGAAGGGTTGCTCTAAGAGCGTTCTTTGGAGGATTATTGTGCTACATGCTTAGAAGACCTAGAGATATAGATGAGGAAACTTTCATGAAGAACCTAATAAACCTTGTAATAACCTGGTTTAAAAAAGAAGGATCATCCTAAGCTATATAGAGTACATAACTAATTACCAACATTTTAGACAGCTTAACTTAAGAGGCACAGCTTAGTTTTTCGCCTTTTTAGATTAAATCAATCTTTCTATAATAAGTAATAGTAAAGCTTATATAATATAAACTCGGGGTCTCCAGCTTTGAAGGTTAGCACTTAAATACATTTGCCCAAATACCATGTTCATTCAGTGTAGTTCCAGTAAAAATATACTCATTACCTAATATATAGTATGAAAACGTTTGTTTCTTGATATTGAATGAAAATATAAAGCCTGAGTTGATAGTTGCTCTATACATGTAGCTCATGTAATGATATATAATGGACTAATATTAGGAAGGAACATTATTAATATTGAATTTTTATTAGATATAATGTTTAAAAGCATACTATGTCTCTATTATAATAATATGTACTCCTTAAGTTTATACCAAGTAATATTTTCCAGTTTATCTTTTGTCTTGATTATTTATCGAAAATCCTAACACGTTTATTTTATACTATGGTATGTTTTGATCATTAGTTTATCACTTTCTTCGTGTTAGTTGGACTATCGGTTACGGCAAAGATACCTGCTGAATAGTAGCATTAATTTCAGTTCAACTCATTTATGATTCAATCTATTTTATTTGATAAAAACCCTCAAACCCCCTTCTACATATATTAATACTGCTAGTGGCTTCTTGGTCTCACGGCAACCCGTATATTTTGTAAAACCATTTCCCTAATCAATCCTCTTAATGCCCTGATATTGGTCCTAGAATACACCTTCTCAATTATCTCCGGGTCTCTTCTAATGCCTTCTATCCATTCCATCATAGCATCTATTGCTTTTTTAGCTAGTATAGTTAATATTCTGCGAGTCACTGGATTCTTTATATTTGACAGGAGTTTTGGATATATTTCGTAGGAGAATTTAATGCTTAGTCTCCAACCAGCCACCATAGTATCAATAGCTTCTTGAGGTAGTTTCTTGAGTGTTAGAAACTCCTTATAACCGCTCTTCTCTATTAAAGTTCCTCCAATAGGTACTAGGATTAATGGAAAAGTCCAGCCCTTAAATCCCTCCTCTCTTAACCTATCAATTAATTCTGTTGTCAGTACATAGTCATTAGGCGTAGCGTCTGGGAAGCCTATAATGTATGTATAGCATGGATACCAGTAGTTATCATTTAATAGCTTACTACTTTTTATGACTACATCCCACCACTCACTAGGTTTCCATGGGTAAGGCTTGCCTCCAAAATATTTGGCAACTATTCTTGGACTACCGCTTTCAAGACCTACTTGAGGAAATAATGGTCTATCATCGCTGAGTTCATTAATTTCACTTATATATTTAACTGCGTCCTCAGCAACAAGTGCAGAGGATAACGTCACATGGCTAAATCCTATCGGCCCAGTTACATCGTATTTATGTGCTAACCTAACTACCTTATCAAATAATTCCTTTACGGCATTAATGTTCGGCTTCAAACCGTTAGCACCATAGAGCATTATATCTTCAGTAGCTAATCCTATAGCTTTAATGCCTGACCTTAAATTAACTTCAATCTCCTTTAATATGGTCTCTAAAGGTATTGATCGGAAATTAAACATTGTTGGACTACAGAACCTGCATCTTCTAGGACAACCTCTAGTGACCTGAACTATCCCATTTCTTGAAGGTGTCACTATAGGTGGTATAAGGCTCGGCGACGGGAATTCTCCCAGAACGTATCTAGGTACTTCTCTACCCTGTAGTATGTCCCTGATTATCTTAGGAAACGTTAGCTCTGCCTCACCCTCGAATAATACATCGATCCCATACTTATTTTCAAGTCCTCTGAGCTGCCAAACACCCGGTCCACCGACAACCAATTTGAACTTGTACTTTCTCCTAAGATTATTGATAATATGCATTAATCTTTCAAACTCATAGCGGGTGCATGTTTCACCACCGCCTGTAAGCACTCTTAAGGTCCATGAAACAGGAGCTAATCCCATAGGGTCTAATACATGAATACCTATCACCACTACATCCTTGTCAACTACACGGCTTAAGTAATTAGGGGGTACTATGCGGACATCATCACGTTTAAAACCACTAGCCAATAACGCTGCTTCAACCTTACATAGAGGATAAGGAGCATAGGGAGCTCTATCATTAATTGGACGTACTGGAGGTGATAGAAACTTGTATTGAACAAACGCAGGCACTAATCTATAAGGTAAACATAGCCCAAATCCTAAGGCATCTAAACCGCTAAAATCAGTGAATGTAGCTTGATCACTAGTTAGGATCACCTTAGGCATTTTGCCTCACACCCCCCTTTACGTCTAACATGAATACCTCTGCTTCTGGACCAAATACATGTACTTTATATATAGTTCTCTAACCTTAATGCTTTTGCTAGACAAAAAATAAGAACCCAAGGTTGCAATGCATCCCCGACAACCAAGAAATCCATCATGATAATAATTATTTCCCCAACTCCTCGAAAACCAGGGAACCCAGCTTGCTATTGCTTAGTTCCATGTTTTTCTAATTAGCTTTAGAGGGTTTATTGATCCTGAGTGAGTAGATTCAGAACTTTGGCCTCAGAGGAATGAATTATTGTTTAAAATACTTCTCTAGGAATCCTTGGTAAACTGTAGGTGCATAACCTATCTTACTGTCCATGGCTCGCTGATTTATCAATATAATTCTATTTGGGGATCTATGCCCAATACTTATTTGAAAAGATTAGATCAAAGGCTCTAGCCCCTGTTTTCCTCGACCCTTGCTGAGCCCCCTTCTATACTGCGTTCTCGACTTTTCTTTGATCCCTGCAGAACATTAAGGTAAACAATTAGTCTTATATAGAACATTTGTGACGGGCTAGCCAGGATTTAGGAATTCAAGTCCCCAGTTCTTAGAGGCTGACCTAAATAATGCTTCTGTCTCAGAATTTGATGTGAACTTCGACGATTGCGGTAAGAATTTGTATCTATTACCTAGTATATGGGACAGCTATATTATCTTATTTTTACTATTTTGAATGCTTATTTAATTGAAGTCTTGAGATTTTATTGTTTGGCCTGCTACTATTTATTTAGTGCAGGAGGAAGTACTGTGTTTTCTCTAGTTTGTTTATTGTTTTCCGTAACGGACGATCTACTATGATATATTTCCCCACCTGTTTTGTATCATGCCTGCTTTTAGTAGGTTTGTAAGTATTCTATATAGGGTTGATTTTCCCATGGGGTTGCCTAGTCTTTTTTCTAGTTCTTGCTGTAGCTCTGACCATGTTGCTCCGGTTATTGTTTTTGATAATATGTTTAGTACGTGTAGGTAGATGGGTGAGTTATAGATTTTGAGGAAAGCCTTTAGATCATTTTTTCCCATTGTGATATAGCGTAGTTTTCGGTTCTTGACAAGGCTTCGTGGTGCACCAAGCCCCCTTATTAATTAGAAGTCCATAGTATGAGATAAAACCAGGTATTCCAGAGAGTTCTTCATATACTTCGTGTAGGTCCTTTTCTTCATAGGATATATTATTATCTCTAAAGCCTTTTCAAAGAAAATCTATTGTTTCTTCTCTGCTCCATCGTGGTACATGGATCTCCTCTACATATCTTGCAAATCCTGGCTCTTCAGCATCGGCTGGCGATATTACTTTCTCTAGTAGACCGGGCATTGAACCAGTTAATATAACTACACTACTATGTTTCTATAGTTATTATGTATGAACTGTAGTAGGCCTCTGTAGTTTATACCTTTAACGAATGCCAGTACCTATGCTTCATCAAATACTATTATGAATCTATTATATTTATTATTAAGTTCTTTGAGTATTGTTAAGAAGTTTGTCTGGAATGCTTCACTGGTAAGCTTTACCTTCTTTAGTTTAAGGCTTATCAGGGCTAGGCTTAGCTGAACCTCACCAGATAAGGTCTCTTCATCTAACCCTATCTCGGCTGGAGCCAAAGACCTGAAGCTTACAGCCCTAAGCCCTATATAGAGTGATAGGTCGAAGTATATGTACTTGTACCCATAGTGATTAAGTAGAGTTTTAACAACACTTGTCTTGCCCACCCTACGGGCACCCAAGACAACTACGAAGTATCCATATTCAACGGCATCATGTAGCTTTCTAACAGAATCTCGATTTCCTCCAGTGCCTTGGCAAGTGTCAAGGCATGCCGTTCTCGCTCGAGATCTCATGATGGTGCTTCTGATATAGCCGGATGATGTACATTTCTGCAAGCTCCTGTATGGCATCAAGCCTTTCAAGGCCTACCCTATATTTCTCAAGCAGCTTGTAGATGACATCAAATCTTTCGAGATCCCTTGCCTTCTTTGATGCAGCTGTAAGTATGTCTATTACGTCAAATTTGTTTTAACCCGTGGACTTGCGGGCAAGGCAATTAGCTCCGCAAACCTATCCTGAATATGTAGCTCTTTAACGAAGTCGCTGATTTTTACAAAACTCACCAGAAGTGTCAAGTATGTTTTTATGCTTTTAAGCCGTTCTAGACCCTTTATCCTCATCTCGTGGATGTTTGGATCGATCTCGATAATACTGATGATGCAAAGGTCAGCAAGGATATCTCGGTAGTGCTCTGGATAGTGATAAGACTGCGAGACTATATATGATGGGCTAGGAATTCCATGAATTGCTATTGTTGTATACGTTATATACTTAGTAAAACAAGTTAAACATATAAAGAATAGTAGAGATATCCAGTCACCCTTACGATAGAGTTTAGATAGAGAATATCCAGTTAACTAGAATACCTCGACTCCATAAAGTATTGATTCACCCCATTCTTCGACTCCATTACTAGTTATATGGACTATAACACGTAATGGATAAATCCCTTTCGGTAAACTAGTAGGTATTTTTGCTTCAGCTACATAGCCAGTAGATAAACAATCTTCGCCATAATCTTTAACAGAGTAATATATTTTATTAAGTGCTCTAATTTCGAGTTCATTATCACCAAGGTACATTTCGATGTTATTCTTCTCAAGTTTAGGCATAGTTTCATGTATACATATGTCTTTTATACTTACTTCTCCTTTCTCTCTATAGATGTTTTCGAGAACCCTATTAGTATAGGAGATATCCCAGACAACAAAGTGTACCATTAGAGTTCTTTCAGGAGTTTCTGCCGCGGTTAACCTATAGATTTCTACTTTATCAAATCTCGCATCAAGCCTAAAACTTGAATTCTCTACGGGGACACGCCAAGCATAAAATTCTAGAGAAGATCTAGCGTAGCCGCCATCACATATAAATGCATGATGGTATACTGCTTTAGGTACAAACATTTCATAAGAACCATCACTGCGTGTTTTAGTTATAGCCATACCACCGGGAAATCCATATGGTTGAACTAATTCAACATAAGCTTGACGAGGCCTACCTTGAAAATCAGTTACTTTACCATATACGTGGACATGTCTAGGAAGCTCAACATATTCACGTAGCGAGCCTATTTCAAGTAACGCGTACTTAGCTTCTGAAAACTTTCCAGGCAACCTCTGCTGATCACCAACTACTTCTGGTACTAAGGGGTTAGAGGCGTATCTAAGCTTACCATTTATATTAACAAGCTTTTCACCCGACTCGCTAAGCAGTGATAACTTATATTCACGGTCCTTAAGATCTCGTAGTAACTTGGCGTTCAAGGAGTTTCTAGGAGCTATAACAAGTAGGATATGAGGGTAAGATTCATAGCATACTTCCTTCTCCTTAATATAAGGAACATAACCATAGCATTCCCTAAACACATCATTGTTAAATACAAAAACATAAGTTTTCAAACCTTGTCTACTAATATCTCTTTCCACACATGTGCACCTCACTCAATATCCCTAAAACGAAAATAAGGGCTTAGGTCTTTTTAGGTCTTTTCATGCGATTCCTGATACGAACCCGAGCTTCTCATAGTATTTAACTGCTCATGCTTTTTCTAGAGTTGCCAAGCTTTCTAAGATTTGGTCTCCTAGCTACTTCCTCAATATGCCCTATTAATGCTGTACCTATACCTTTATGCCGATACTTTGAGTGTACATAAACCTAGCTAATAATATCTACGCTAAATCTAGGTAGTAGTGTTGCAACACCTACAATCCAGTCGTTTAACTCGTACACATTAAAAACTCCAAATCCTCCATATCCCTCAATATTCTATTAACAGTAACAACAGGATGCTTAAAGTACTCCCTAGGTAT
>Ga0190313_1001197_pt1 | contig 14146 bp, 15 predicted proteins | sample 4870071011_MG_FD_169989 | JGI IMG/M metagenome (GOLD analysis project Ga0190313, IMG submission 169989) | Hydrothermal vent sediment bacterial communities from Southern Trench, Guaymas Basin, Mexico - 4870-07-10-11_MG | ecosystem: Environmental > Aquatic > Marine > Hydrothermal vents > Sediment ...
TAAGCAACGTCAGTAAGGAGTAGTACGATGGCACATAAAAAACACCTCCACATCTGCCATCGCTACAACCCAAAATCGGACAATCTATGTGCTACAAAAACCGGACAATTAATGTGTTGCTAACAATTCCAAATTTAATCGTTGCTAGATCCACCGGGAAGGATAAAATACACGCGGGCGGGATGCCTTTCTGGGGTATCTCGCACCAGGGGAGACCGCTTCTCCAGTAGTCTGTCCGGCCTTCCTTCCTTGGAGAAGGTGATCTCCCCAAAGTTGATTTTATGAGAGGGAATTATGCATCCAGATGACGAACGGATATTGAAGGTTGCAAAAGAAGTTATAATTAAGTTCATTGAACTGGGGCGGATCTCTCCATCTAATTTTGAAACTCATTTTTCCGAAATCTTCTGGGCCATAAAAAAAACCCTAGTAAACGCTAGAGTTGTGGATCCTGAAAAGTTTCTGGAGGAAAAAGACAAATAGGCAAAAGGGCATAAATCTTTAGCAGCCCTTTTGCCAGGTTTTTGATTATTGTTGTTCAGAAACTACCCTGTCTATGTAGTCAAAAATGTCCTGGACGGTTCGAATTTTTTCTGCATCCTCGTCGGGGATTTCGATGTCAAACTCTTCTTCTAAGGCCATTACAAGTTCCACAACATCCAGCGAGTCTGCCCCGAGATCGTCAATTACATGGGCTTCGGGTACAATGTCTTCACGTTCAACCCCCAGTTTTTCTACAATCAGATCGATCACTTTTTGTTTGATGGCTTCTTTGTCCATTCCTTTTACCTCCTTTCGGTTTTAACCCCGTGCAAAAGGATTTCCGTTACCACGGGCAGTTCATCCATAAGATCATAGTTACAACCATGGTCGAGCCATTTCTGAACCACCCCGTGCAGAAATCCCATGAAACCATAGAAAGCCGTTTCGAAATTAACCTGTTTGAACTGGCCTTTTTGGGCTGCGTTAAAAAGTTTATGTTTAATTGGATAAATATTTCTTAATGCGGCCTTTATATATTTGCCACCTTCGAAGGGAACTTCTTCACTAAGGATCAGCCGATAGAGACCCCGGTAATGCTGGAAAAACCGGAAATACTCAGCAAAACATTCCGACAAAATTTCCAGAACATCCTTGTCGGTGTGTATAATTTCATTGATCTTGTTTTTAAGTTCGCTGAGCCTTGAGTCTATCAAATACCGGTACAATTCTTCTTTACTTTTAAAGTGGCGGTACAATGTGCCCTTTCCGACACCCGCTTCACGGGCAATCCAATCCATTTTTGTTTCGTAGTAGCCTTTGGTGGAAAAAACCTTTAGGGCTGCGTCCAATATTCTTTCCCTGATTTCAGTATGGTCATAGCTTTGATAACATTTCCCTTTTGAACGGCCTGACGCCAAGTTAAAACCTTGGAGAAGCCCTCGCAAAAACGGTAAGCATTCCGGCAGGTGTTTTTGCAGTTCCTCCATCAAAGGGTGCACATCCTTGTCTTCTTCTACAACACTCTCTAGGAAATTCTGGATTAACCTCTCTTTTTCGATATTGTCCGAGAGTTGCTTTACTTTATCTGCTAGTTTCCTGACGGCCTTTATATCGACACTTTCGGTTTTGCCCATCGTTATTTTTGCTCTTTTCGTTTTTCAGTTCTGACGGACCAGTCAGTCCAATCCCAAAAAAAGCCGTATTTGTCAAGAGCAAGCAGGCAGTGAATTCAATTGTTTCTTGAGCTAAAAAAAGTTCGATGCTACATAAAGGGTGCTGTGTGATTTTGTGTTGGTTGGCGTAGTATTGACCTGTTGAGATAGAGGAGGATACCATGAAAAAAGCGGTAGTTTTATTAATTACCTTTTTGTTTTTTGCCTCCGGACTTGTTCCAGCGGCGGCATCTTCTGATTACCTGACTATCGGGTTTACCATGTCGCAGACGGGGAAGTTTAACTCCGAATCTAAGGAACAATACCAAGGGTTAAAGCTTTGGGCTTCACAGGTGAATTCCCAAGATGGAATTTTTGTAAAGGCTCTGAATAAGAAACTCAAAGTCAGGCTCAAATATTATGATGACGAAAGCAGTAAGGATCGTGTCCAGCAACTCTATGTGAGACTTATCAATCAGGACAAAGCCGACTTCCTCATAAGTCCTTATTCCAGTGGTCTTACTGCTTCTGCTGCTATTATTGCTGAGCAGTACGGTAGGATCATGATGGCTACGGGAGCGGCATCGGATAGCATTTTCAACAAGGGTTATACTCACGTATTCCAGATTTATACTCCCGCCAGCAGGTATCTAACCGGTGCATTGGACATACTGGCACATTTTGATCCCAAAGCGAAGAAAGTGGCGGTGGTTTACGAAAACTCTAAGTTTGCCAAGTCCGTATGCACTTCTGCCAAAAAATATGCGGAACAGAACGGTTTTCAGGTAGTTCTTTTTGAAGCATACGACTCGGGCACGACTGATTTCACGAGCTTCATCAACAAAATTAAAGCCACTCAGCCTGATGCCATCATTGGTGGAGGTCATTTCGCCGACGGTGAGACATTTTCAAAGCAACTCTTTGAACAGAAGATAAATGTCAAACTTGTATCACTTTTGGTTGCACCGGCTGTTCCAGAGTTCAGCGAACTGGGCAAGGCAGCTCTGTATGTGACTGGCCCTTCTCAGTGGGAACCTCTGGCTAAGTTTAGCAAAGAGACTGCAAAAAGTGAGTGGTACGGCCCAGATCTCGGCGAGTTTGTTGAGGCTTACAAGGAGGCTTATGGTTACGAACCAGGGTATCATGCAGCGGGGGGTTACGTATCAGCACTGGTTCTCCAAAAGGCTATAGAAATGGCGGGTTCGATTAAAACGGAGGATGTCAGGAAAGCACTGGAAACCCTTGATATTACAACCTTCTACGGAAGGATTAAATTCGATACCGGCGATTACTACGGTCGACAGATGGGCCATTCTATGGTTTATCTCCAGTGGCAGAAAAAGGGCGGAAAAATGGAGAAGGAAGTGGTATGGCCACTAGAAGCCAAGTCGGCCGATCTTGTGTATCCTTTCTCTTCCAAGTATTAAAGTTCTAAGTGGGGGGCGAGGTTACGTGCCCCCTTGGGTTCTGGTGAGCGGTCCCGCCACCAGGTGGTTAAAAAAAGCAATTTTTGGTCAGAAAGACAGACAGGTAAAAAAAGAATGAAAAGGAGTGCAGGCGGGTGTCAGCTGCGTGGATTGGTGCAATCTTTAGTGGTGTTTTACTGGGGCTTTTGTATGGACTTGCCGCCATAGGACTTAACCTGATTTGGGGTGTTATGAACGTTATTAATTTGTCGCATGGGGCATTCATTGCTCTCGGGATGTTTTCTTCTTACTTTATAGCAAAATATATTCACATTTCGCCGTTTATCGGTGTTTTTTTGGTTTTGGTGGTTGGAGTTGGCATCGGTGCACTAACCTATTTTGTGGCACTTCACCGTGTTCTTTCTGCTCCTGAGCTTTCTACTCTTCTTGCCACATATTCTGTCAGTCTGGTTATTATAGGATTAGGGACTTTCTTCTTCACCACCAATCCCAGAGCCATTGATATAGCTATGGGATCTGTTAGCATAGCTGGAACAGTCCTGCCAACAACCCGAATCTTGACAGGAGTATTTTCTGTAGTTTTTACGGCGGCACTATACCTTTTTTTGTACAAAACCTGGCACGGTAAAGCTATTCGTGCCGTTTCCATGAACAGGGCAGCGGCTGAATTGATGGGTGTGAACACCACCTTGACCATCGCTGTTGCTTTTGGCGTGGGGGTTGCTCTAGCAATGTCTGCCGGCGCCCTAGTGGCGACGATCTTTCCCTTTACGATTCTTTCAGGTGGTGGATACGAACTAAAGAGCTTTGTAATTTGCGTACTAGGCGGGCTCGGTAGTCCATTGGGAGCACTTATCGGGGGTCTGATTTTGGGCCTTATTGAAAACATAGTGACCTTGAAAATCCCTACCAGCTATGTTCCATTCCTTGAATTTGTCATTCTAGTATTCATTCTCATAGTCAAACCAACTGGAATCCTTGCAAAGAGATGATGCTATGAAGAGTGCAAAGACTTTATTCTGCCTTCTGCCAATTTTAATTATTATCGTTGCAACTCCGGCCCTTACGGGATCGGTTACGGCACGGGAAGGTGCCTTTCTCGTATTGATGTACTTATCGCTAGCCGTTAGTCTTAACATAATTCTTGGCTATACCGGTTATGTTAGCTTTGGTCACATTGTCTTTTATGGTATTGGCGGTTATGTGGCTTTTTACCTTATGCACTTTCACGGCTGGCATTTAATTCCTGCCATGATTACGGGCGGTCTAGCATCTGCTTTGACGGCCTTTCTGCTTGGAGAAGCCGTTCTGAGGCTGAGAGGTGCGTTCTTTGCCATTGCTACCATAGGCGTAAATGAAGCTATCAAGGCTTTAGTTAATAATCTGAATTTCATCGGCGGAGCAGAAGGGCTTTATTTCAACTTTAAGATCTACAAGGCTTACGGCGGGGCTGCTAAAGCTATATGGTTTTCTTATTACGTTATGGCGGCGGTTGCCATTGTTACAGTAGTAGCAGCTTATGCCATAAAAAAATCCAAATTTGGCCTGGGATTAATGGCTATCCGTGAAGACGAAGACGCTGCCATAGTTCTCGGTGTTAATGCCCGTTTGTACAAGAGCCTTGCCTATGCAGCTTCTGCCTTTTTCCCCGGCATGGTTGGAGCCGTTTTCTTCTTCAAGGCCGGCAATATAGAGCCTCATGATGCTTTTCACCTTCTGAAGTCGATAGAGATGATTTTCATGGTGATGCTTGGCGGTTACGGGACTGTAACCGGTGCGGTTACAGGAGCAATCGTCTATGAGCGACTGAAGGGCTTTTTGCTGGTAAATCCGCTTTTCAAGGATCTTCACATGGCCATATCGGGTGTGGTGTTGTTGTTAATTGTGCTGTTCGTGCCGGAAGGTATAATCGGGTATGTGCGTGAGAAGGTGAAACGAGCGAGGGAGATTCTGGAATGATTCTAGAAGTTGAAAACGTCACCAAGAGATTTGGCGGACTTGTAGCCCTTAGCGACATAACCTTCGGTGTCAGAGCGGGCGAGATTCTCGGCATAATAGGTCCCAACGGAGCGGGCAAAACAACCCTTTTCAACGCCATAAGTGGAGTGTTTCCCATTAATAGAGGAGTTGTTCGCTTCAACGGGAAGGACATAACCAAGCATCCTCCCAATTCACGAGCCCGACTCGGAATTGCACGAACTCATCAGATTGTTAAACCCCTCAGTGATTTGACAGTTCTGGAAAACGTTATGGTGGGTGCCTGTTTTGGAAAAGCCAATGCAAACCTATCAAGTGCCCGTGAAAAGGCTCATGAGGTTTTGAAGTTTGTGAATCTGGACGACAGATCCGACCTTTTGGCAGGGAAGCTCAATGTGCCGGAGAAGAAGCGACTGGAACTTGCACGCGCACTTGCAGCGGATCCGGATGTGCTGCTACTTGATGAGGTACTTGCAGGGTTGAATCCGGCAGAAGTTTCACAAATGCTGGAAGTTATATCGGCAATTAGGGAAAAGGGCATAACCATTTTGATGATAGAGCATCTCATGCACGCTATAATGAATATATCCGACAGGGTTATTGCTCTCGTTTACGGAAAAAAAATCTCTGAAGGAACTCCTGAAGAAGTAGCCAACGATCCTCAAGTTGTGGAGGCTTATCTTGGTGATCCTGATCTTGCTCTCAAATTGCTAAAAGAAAGGCGGGGGAGACGTGATAATGGCTGAGCCTATTTTAAAAGCAGATGGGCTTGAGACGGGTTACGGTGAGGTTCAGATATTGTGGGGTGTGAGCGTGGAAGTCTTTCCAGGGAGGTTGACAACGATACTGGGAGCCAACGGTGCGGGAAAGACCACCCTGTTAAGGGCCATAGCTGGCTTACTTCCGCTCCGTAATGGAAAGATCATCTTTAAGGGCGAAGACGTTACGGGACTATCTACCCATGCGCTGGCTTCAAAAGGGCTTGTGATGATACCCGAAGGACGCATGATTTTTCCTGAAATGACCGTTCTGGAAAATCTGGAGATGGGAGCGTTTAGCTGTAGGGCTCGAGCTGAACTTAAAACAAACATGGAACGTGTGCTCACGCTCTTTCCTACTCTAAAAGAACGACTGTATCAGAAAGCCGGTACTATGAGTGGTGGTGAACAGCAAATGTTAGCCATTGGACGTGGTCTAATGGCAAAACCTGAGTTACTTATCCTGGATGAACCAAGCCTTGGGCTTGCTCCACTCCTGGTTATAGAGATCTTCAAGATCATTCAAAAATTGAGAGAGGAAGGCGTCACGATGCTTCTGGTAGAACAGAATGCCCATCTAGCTCTTTCAGTGAGCGACTACGCCTACGTACTAGCCGAAGGCAAGGTTATAATGGAAGGCCCTGCCGAGCAATTGGAAAAATCCGAGGAAATAAAACAAGCCTACCTCGGGGTGTAACAATTTTTATCATTTGCGAGCGAGAAGACCCCATCCGGGAGGGAATGAAAACCCGCAGGAGAGCATTCCACTCCATTATAAGCTGTGGGGGGAGTGGTTCACTCTCCGCGAATTTTTTCAAGTGCTTCTTGCTTGCGCTTGCACTCAATGCAGAGTGTGGTGACAGGTCGCGCCTTGAGCCGTTCTATGTCTATCTCGTCCCCACATTCCTCACATATTCCAAACGTTCCATTTTCGATGCGTTCCAGAGCTTCCCTTATCTTAGCAATCAACTTTCGTTCCCGATCTCGAATGCGAAGCAAAAAGCTTCTGTCCATTTCCATTGTAGCTCGGTCTGCAGGATCCGGAAAAGTTATAGTCTCGCCCGTCATTTCCTGCACCGTTTTTTCAGCCTCTTTAAGCAATTCCCGGAGTTTCTCCTCGAGAAGCTTTTTGAAATATGCCAGAGTCTCCTGATCCATTGCGTTTCTCCTGCCGTTAGCGCTCGAATGTTCCGCTCTTTCCTCCACTTTTGTAAGTAAGCTGTATTTGGTCAATAGTCATAGTTTTGTCAAGTGCCTTGCACATGTCGTAAATCGTGAGAGCGGCAACGGCCGTAGCCGTCAATGCTTCCATCTCAACGCCGGTGCGATCAGTGGTTTTTACCAGAGAACGGATTATTATTGCGGATTTATCTTCCTTTATCTCGAAATCTATGTTTACTGATGTTAATTGTAGCTGATGACAAAGGGGGATCAGTTCCCACGTTTTTTTTGCCGCTTGAATTCCTGCAATTCTGGCAGTCTCAAAAACGTTACCTTTGGGAACCGTTCCGCCAATAATGCTGGACATGACTTTGGGACTCACAATTATTTTCCCTTCAGCTCTCGCTTCTCGAGATGTTCTGGGTTTTTCGGTAATATCAACCATTCTAACATGGCCTTTTTCATCAATGTGACTCCATTCCTGATCTCTCATGGTTGCTCCTTTCCGAGATATTTTTCTAGTTCTTCAATCCTGTCTACAATTTGACATCCGGGTAGATTATTCAAAAAATACCTGCCGTAGAATTTCGTCCTGAGTCGCACATCAAAGATAGCAACGATGCCTCGATCCCTAGATGAACGAATTAGTCTGCCTACTCCCTGTCGGAGGCTAAGGATTGCTCGAGGTATTGAGAACCGACGAAAGTAATTTTCACCCCTTTTTTTGTAGAAGTTTGATTCTCCCATGACCAAGGGATCGTCTGGGGGTTCAAAGGGTAGCTTCTCGATGAGTAGTGCCTGGAGGCTATCCCCGGGAACATCAATTCCTTCCCAGAATGTTCGGGTTGCAATCAAAACAGACCGACGATTTTCCTTAAATTTTTCCAAAATGGTTTGCCTTGGCTCCGTTCCTTGAACATAAACGGGCACAGAAACGGTGTTTTTTATAGCTTCCGCAAAAGTTTTCATATTTTTGTAGTTGGTAAAAAGAAACAGAGTGCCACCAGGTACGGTAGCAATGATTCGTTCCGATATCTCGATGATTTTTCCTACAAAATTCTCGTCGGATGGTTCAGGAAAGCCGGGCGGGGGTACTAAGATTATCATCTGTTCGTCGTAGCGGTAGGGCGAGCCAAGCCGCATGGTTTTTGTTTTCGCATTTTTCATGCCGGCAGAGCGAAGAAAAAAATCGAATTCAGTGCTTTCCCCCGTGTTAATCGCCATAGTCGCAGAAGTAAAAATTGAGCAAGGATATATTTCCAGAGTTTTGGTCATGAAATTAGAAAGATCAATGGGAGTAGCATGCAGGGTGAATTGCCGCTCCGACACTTCTACCCAATAAACATAATTATCATCTCTTTCTGTGGCAAAGAAGGCCAGATTTTCTTTGTCTCTTGTCGCCAGATCTTCTAGAGGTTTCAATATGTCGAGTTCGGCAATTTCAAGCCGGTTTATCAATGATTTGTATCCGGCTATTGCCTGTCTAATAAGTCGATGAAAAGTGTTGTCTTTGCTTATTACATCCAGCAGAAAACGTCTGTGTTTGCCCGAGCGATCAATAATGAACCGGGATACTTCTGAAATGACAAGTTCTACTTGCGCAAGACATTTGATGATTTCCGCGGTTTCTTCCGGAAAAGCGGCAGCAACGCTTTTCAGCATGGTTGAAAATGTTTTAAAATGCTTACTTCCGAAATGTATCCCAAAGGTTGATTTCATGACTTCCGGAAACCTGTGAGCTTCGTCAACAATCAGCACGTCCGTGGGAGGTATCACGTCGGGCAGATCCTCGATTTTCAGAAAGGTATCGGCGCATAGAAGGTGATGATTAACCACTACAACGTCTGCTTTTCCTGCTTGCCGTCTCGCATCCATAATGAAGCACGAGTCAAAAAAGGCACAACCAGATGCACGGCAGGTTTCGGACGACGATGCAATCATGGCGTGTATCATGCCGTTTGACTGATCGAGGATTTCTGAGAGATCACCGGTTTTTGTGGATTTTGCCCACTTTAAGACTTTCTTGAATTTGTCGAGAACCTCGATGTCTTGGAACGTCGACTGAAATTGCAACTGAAGCAGCCGCCTTTTGCAGAGGTAATTTTGCCGTCCTTTAAGCAGTGTGAAGTTGAGGCCTGGGAAAAAATGCTTTTTTAGAAACGGTAGATCCTTTTTGATTATCTGATCCTGAAGGGTTTTAGTGGCCGTTGAGACCAGTAATTTCTTTTTTGCCGAAATAGGTGGTAATAGATATGCTAACGTTTTACCAACGCCCGTTCCCGCTTCCAGCACCAGAAGGTTTCCTTCAGAGATGGTGCGATATATGGCTTCCGCCATCTGTTGTTGTTCAAAACGAAATTCATAACCGTCCAGGACTTTGGATAGATTTCCTCCAGGACAAAAGAAATCGTGCATTTCAGAAGAGTTCTGACTTGTATATGGATGATTCATCGCTTTCCTGTTCTCTATGAGGGGCAACTTTATTCACATCTGAAAGAATTTTCGGCACATATCCGATTTTAAACGGTAGAAATTTGATTCCTTCGTTGTTGCCTAAGTTTACCCGGACGAAGACTATTCCCGAAGGGGTGGGGAAATCCTTGATTGGCTTTCCCTTGCACCATCGTATCATAAAATCCGTCCAGATTGGGCAGGCAACTCGTCCTCCTGTTTCATTTTTTCCCAGGGATTTTCCGTAATTATCGTAGCCGACCCATATTCCGACAAAAAGATCAGGCGTGTAGCCCATAAACCAAGCGTCACGAAAATCATTAGTTGTACCGGTTTTACCGGCGGCAGGTCTTTTCAACCGCCTTGCGTATCGTCCCGTTCCTTCCCGTATCACGGCTTTCAACATGTCTGTTATGATATAAGCCGTTTCAGGACTCAGAACTGGTCTGGATTCTGGCATTGTTTGCATAATTGTTTTTCCATCCCTGTCAAGAATTCTGGTTATACACCGGAATACCGGAGTCGATCCGCTATTTGCGAAAGTGGTGTACGCGTGGGCAAGTTCCCACAGAGAAACACCCGACGCCCCTAATGCCAGTGACAGGGTTGGGGTTAGATGTGACATTATGCCCATTTTTCTAGCGTAGGATATAACCGGCTCTATTCCAACGGTGTCGAGCAGTTTTATCGCTACTACATTTCTGGATAGGGCTAAGGCTTTGCGAAGCGTTACCGGTCCCATAAATTTACCGTCATAATTTGCCGGTTTCCAGGGACCTTGAAGGCTGGGATCGGGCCTGATAACTGGAGAGTCAACCAGAATCGATGCTTCCGTAAAACCATGTTCTATTGCAACGGAATATATTATAGGTTTGAAAGCCGATCCAGGCTGTCTTTTTGGTTGGGTGACGCGATTGAACTGACTCTTCGAGAAGTCTTTGCCTCCCACCATGCACAGAACTTCCCCAGTGTGAGGGTTAACGCACAGTACGGCACCTTCTACTTCGGGTGTCTGGTCAAGGTTTACAATCCATTCGTTGTTCACCTTCTTTTTAGGAACAACGTCTACTATGGCGCCAGGAGGCAAAATTCTTTTCAAAGAGCGATAACTGTATCCCGTCCATTTCCACCCGTCTTTTTGAAGCCATGCAACGGATTTTCCAATAAGGAGCTGAAATGTTCTGGTGCGGTCGTCTTGGGAGATCACAAGGGCCTCTGTGGTTTTGCCTATTTTAGTAGGACCCGTGTGTTTTGTGGAAGCATTGGCCTTCCACCTTTGAATTTCATCCTTGGTCAAAATTCTTTTAGGTCCACGAAAACCGTGTCGCTTATCGTAAGCCTTCAAGCCTTTTATCAGAGCGTCCTGGGCTAGAGCTTGAGCCCTGGGATCGAGGGTCGTGTAAATCTGAAGTCCATCTTCGTAAAAGGTTTTTTCCCCAAATTGATCAATTAACTTTTGACGAAGGTACTCTACGAAGTGGTTCAGGTGCGGGAGGGAATCCGTCATGCGGTTTCTTGTTATAAGAGGTGCTTTTCGAGCCTGTGCTGCTTCCTCTGGCGTTATAAAATGTTCCTCTTCCATTCGTCTTATCACATAAAGCTGGCGGGCTCTTGCAGCCTTTGGATTTTTGTAGGGGTTGAAGCGAGACGGCGCTTTCGGAAGGCCGGCAAGCATGGCTGCTTCGGCTACAGTGAGGTCTTGAACATGTTTTCCAAAATAGACTCTAGCAGCAGCTTCAACGCCGTAGGCTCCTGCGCCGAAATAGACATGGTTTAGATAGATATTAAAAATCTCGTCCTTAGAAAGGGTTTGATCGATTTTATAAGCCAGCAAGGCTTCTCTCAGTTTTCTTCTTAGTGTACGTTCGGGTGAGAGCAACAAAGCCTTCACTACCTGTTGTGTTATGGTGCTTCCACCTTGTACTATCGTTCCCGCTCTGATGTTTACAATTGCTGCTCTTATGATTCCCCAGATGTCTATCCCGGGATGTTCGTAAAACCTAGCGTCTTCGGCGGCAAGGAATGCTTGTTTCACGTGACGCGGTATTTCCCGAAACGGTACTATATAACGCCTCTGATGATGAAATTCGGCAATTGTTGAGCCATCAGCCCCGTACATTGTGGTAACCACCGGTGGTCGGTAATGTTTAAGAGATTCAATTGAAGGCAGACCTTCTTCAATGGATGAATAAAAAACCAATCCCAGGCCTACGCAAAGCGCAACCAGACTCAGAAAAACAAAGAACAGGAAAACCGCAATTTTCCTCAGAAATGCTATTGGCATTTTTTACATCCCTACATGATGATCAGATACCGCCTTTACGGTAAATGCTTGTGTACTACCGTGTCAATTTATATCACCTTTTATCTATCCGTAATCTGCATCTGCCAAACTTAAGCTGTTCTTAATCTCGTCCCAGTCCCAAAACAAGTTGCCTTGCACCTCAGGCCATGGCCAGCCTTTAGGATATGGGCATGAGAGAGTAATCTTATTTTTGAGAGTAGGATGTATAAATGTAATGGATCTTGCCAGAAGAGCTATGGCATTTTTGGCAAGTCTATGTGATGATTTATAAAGCATGTCTCCCAGTATTGGATGACCTGCTGCTGCAAGCTGGGCTCTTATTTGGTGTTTTCTGCCAGTCACCGGAAGAACACGAATTAGGCTGCGCTTGCCAATAGATTCCAGGACTTCGTACTCAAGCACTGCTTCTTTTGCATGTGCTTTTGTGTAGCGGGGTGTCGAAATGGTTTTGCCGCCGACACGAATAAGCCAATGTTTTATTGTGCCGCATCTGGGTCGTGGAACGCCTTCTACTACCGCGATGTACTCTTTTCGAATCGTCTTGTTGCGGAATTGCTCGGAAAGCCTAGAAGCCGCCTTGGAAGTCCTCGCCACGGTGAAAATGCCTGCCACTGGCTTATCCAGGCGATGTACAAGCCCGAGGTACACATCGCCGGGTTTTCGGTAAGCAATTTTTATCCATCTTCGAACCAAATCCAGGAGAGAAACTTTACCGGATGAGTCCCCTTGCGATAGAAGTCCTGCAGGTTTATAGAGAACCAGGACGTGATTATCTAGGAAAAATATGGGCCAATCGGGTAAGAAGAAAAAAGGGACACCGTCGTTATTAATGAAGCGGGTGAGAGGAAGGTGAGGCTTAGGGAAATTCATAGCAAGAGCAATCCTTTTTACAAACAGCTAAAATCGATTCTTTCCGGTAAGGGAGTAAAAAAATACGGTAAGAGCCTTGTTTTTGGAAGGAAAATTGTTTCAGAAGTTTCTAGAGAACGAAGTGATCTCGTGTACGCTGTTTGTGCTAAGAAGAAGCACTTGAGCAAGATCACAGAAACAGTTGATGATAGTTCCGTTATCCCAGTCTATGTACTGGGTAGTGATCTTTTTGGGAAAATAGACGTGTTCGGGATTGATCAGCCCTTTTTGGTGCTTCGTACACCTGAGATTCCAACCTGGAATCCGCAACAAGTGCCGTCGCATGGATGCATCCTTTTTGTACCTTTTCAGGATCCTGCGAATGTTGGCGCCGTTATAAGGAGCTGTGTTGGTTTTGATGTAACACAGGTGGTACTTCTAGAAGAGGCGGCAAATCCATATCATCATAAGTCAATTCGCGCATCTTCTGGGGCCGTTTTCAAGGCTCCCCTTTACAGGGGGCCTTCTCTGAAAAATTTACCTTACTTTCCCCATCTTTTTGGGCTCGATGTAGCTGGTCTTGACATCGAATCTTTTGAATTTCCGGACCTTTTCATGCTTGTTCCCGGCCTTGAAGGGCCGGGAATTCCAGCGGAGCTTAAAGCCAAGAGCCTACGAATCCCTACCTCGCCGGTGTTGGAATCCCTTAATGTTGTTGTGGCGGTTTCCATTGCCCTTTACGAATGGCGGCGGCGTGTCAGGCCTGTTCAGGTATAATCACAATTGTTACACGCCTGTTGAGTTGTCTTCCTGCTTCCGTTTGATTGGTTGCTATGGGTCTAGATTCGCCGTAGCCTATCACCTGAATTCGTCTAGGATCGACACCGCGTTGAACCAGCGCATCTCGTACGGCCATAGCCCTCCGTTCCGACAGCCGTCTGTTGTATTCTTCAGAACCTATACTATCGGTATGACCTTCAATCCTGATTCTAGTTTGAGGGTATCTCCTCAACACATGAGCAACCCTGTCCAGTTCATCGTATGCTCCGGGTTTCAAAACGGCCGAGTCAAAATCAAAAAGGACATCTGACCGGAAGGTTACAGCGAGAATGTTCTGCTCTCGTTGTATGCTTGCAGCTTCAACGTTTGCCAGTGCTTGACGTAATTCTTGCTCTTGTTTGTCCATGTAACTGCCTATCATCCCGCCCGTTATGCCGCCGACTACTGCACCGGCCGCTGCACCCAGTAAAGCCGCCTCACCGCTGCCTCCGATGGCTCCGCCTAAAGCTGCCCCCGTCGCAGCACCTATCCCGGTGCCCAGAAGCGCTCCCTGCTGAGACCTTGACGGTGGGTACCCGGTTGACGCACATCCGGCCAACACCAGAGAAAGTGCCAATAATGCTACCATGCCCCTTTTCATTTTTAGCCTCCTGGTAACGTTGCTGTTTTCTCGATTAATCTCTTTAAAACATAATACTTTGGTAGTTTTAGTGCAAACATATTGTCAGGGCATTTGTCCGACAAGCTAATTTAGGATAAAAGGATAAACCATGCCAATTAGAACGACAAAGTTGGGGGGGATAG
>Ga0190313_1001199_pt1 | contig 14138 bp, 10 predicted proteins | sample 4870071011_MG_FD_169989 | JGI IMG/M metagenome (GOLD analysis project Ga0190313, IMG submission 169989) | Hydrothermal vent sediment bacterial communities from Southern Trench, Guaymas Basin, Mexico - 4870-07-10-11_MG | ecosystem: Environmental > Aquatic > Marine > Hydrothermal vents > Sediment ...
ATGTAGAAGTCCTGTAAGAAGTGTATATCAATTACGGCGTAGTCACTAATTATCTCATCGTCGTTCTCGTGGAGATAACTACGATAATGAGTAATTACATCATTCCATAGACCGCTCTTTGACACGATGTCGTATAGGTCCGATAAGTCAGCATTTCCGTCATGCTCAATATCATTCTCTGATAGGACATAAGTAATCACCTCTCTGATTAGAGGTTCAGGTTGTTTCATTAGTTTCCGCTTTAGGATTTCAGGTATGAGTTCTCTCTTGTATTCATCTGTCATATATTCTGGTGTAGCGTAGAAGTATATACCATAGTGATTATCCAGGATGTATTTCATTGTGTTAATGACATTATTCGGGTCATTCAGCATCTTATAGGAATAGTCCTCTAAGTAATCTAAAAATACCTCTGCGAATTTAGGTAAATAATCCATCGGTATTATTAGGTGAGATTCATCCTCTATGGAATTGGATTCATCAACAGCATAGAGGTCTTTGTGAGAGGTCTTAACGAATAGCCCGACTAAATCATTAGATTTGTAGAGTTTTGATTTCTTTATCTTGAGAATAGCAACACCTGTATAAATTTCGAGTAGTGCGTCTAGGAACACATTGTAATCTGATTTTGAGAGGTCCGATTTGAACCTGGATAAAACCTTCTCAAATATCACTCTGTTATAGGTTTCAATAGCGTCGTCTAGGTTCTCGGATTTGGATATAAGACGCTTCTGTCTGCTAGGTGGTATGACCTTATATTTGGTCGGTGGATTATCGAAGATGTTCATTGTCTTCCTGGTCCTACTCCCAGACGCTGCCAGAGAGTGTCTATTAGAATCTCCGTGCCATCCGTTTTTCCGTGTTATATTTACAGACATAGTAATTACATTAGATATTCCGATTTTTAAATGTTTCCCAATTTATTTATTAATCATGTTATATTATTCTATTCCCGTGATAGCCATGTCGAAGAGGATAGTGATAGCGGTTGGGCTAGTAATACTCTTGATGATACCCTCTATGATAGCCAGCAATACATCTGGAAAACTCTTTGGTGAGTATTATGGCACAGAGCCACAGATGAGAGTCCTATATCATCTGAACAATAATACAGGTGATACTATCTGCCTGGACGAAGCGACTGCTGACGGAACTCAGAATGGAATTTTTTCATCCATTGATTTTGAACCAGGTAAATTTGGTAATTGTGCTGTTTTTGATGGTGATGGCTATATCAATGTCGGTGATTCAGATGCGATTGATTTAATCCGTGGAAATACATATCCCAATAATCTATTCTCACTTGAGTTCTGGGTTTATGTTACGGATTATACAACTACGAATCAATATGTGATTTATAAGCGTGGTGCTTATTCTATCTATATAGAGAATGACCATATCCACATGTCATTTACTTATATTGACAGTGGTGGCACATCTTATAATGTTGATGTTTATACTACATTCTATCGGAATAGATGGGATAAATACGCTTTTACATACGATAATTCGTATTTCAGGTTATATAGGAATACATATATGGCGAGATATGTCTATGCTCCAGATAGCCATATCAAGACAACGAACCATGATTTAATTATTGGTGCGAGACAGAAATTATCAGGTGATTATACCGAGTTTTTAGTTGGTAAAATTGACGAAGTTTCAATTATATCCGGTAAATCATACGACATAAGGCGAATTACTGACATAAAACTGATGCCTGTTCAGACACCCCTCTATGTAAATAATACTGCAACTTTCATGGTATATGGATATAATGTCTTCAACAGGCCACATGGATTGATTGACTGTGGTATATCCATATACAATTCCACATCAGGGCAGTATGATACACTATATCAGACAAGCGTCTGGATAGATGACAACTATAACACTATATCTTATTTCTTTACTCAGAACGGTAAATATAAGATATGTGGATGTTTATCTGATACATATGGTATATATGACGAATATACATTTGATGTTGTAGAACCTACAAACGGCTCGGAGAGGGGTATTATATTAGCCCCTCAATCCGTCTATGCAAATACAACATTTGAAGTTCAATTCTTTTTACAGAATAAGCCATTCTCTACCGGAGAATCTCAATTAGATGTAATTTCACCGACAGGTCAGACGATAATGTCTGAAGACGAAATACTACAATACTATGACAGTGACACTGTCTATTCTAATCATTCAATATCATTACCCTATGCAAAGAACACTGATAATATATACACATTGAGATTCACTATCTATGAAATAGGTAATGGAACTCCATTCGGTATATGGCAACAATTCGTCTATGTTATGTTCAATCAATATGAACAAGAAGAATATCCGATGTCATCTTTTGTCCTGAAACTTGGATGGAACCTTATTTCTATACCTGACAAAGATGGTATCATGGCATCTGAAATATTTGAAATGAATCAGAATATCACTGTCATAGAGACTTATTTGAACGGGAATTATATTGCTATCCATAGGAACCATACAGATAGCGTTGACATAAAGATAAATTCCAATATCGGATTCTATGTCTATGTAAATAAACCAACTGTATTAGATATGATATTATCAGATGCAAACTTCTTTACGCAAATACCTGTCAATAAAGGATGGAATCTTATAGGTGTTCCATATCAGTATGTTACTACACCAGATGAGATAGTCAGAAAGAACCCGCATATCAAATATATCACGGTGCGGAAGGACGATAAATACTATACTTACATAGCCAACTTCACGCACGATTTCCCATATCCGATAGAGACAGGTGATGGAATATTCGTATATTCAGAGAGCGACCAGGAGGTGGTATGGTGAATTACAGAGGAATTCTGACAGTTATATTGCTCATATCTATGGTATCAATATCAATCATACCGATATCAGTATCTGCACAAGAAACACGACAGATTCCATTCGTTATCTATGGGTATGTATATGATGAAGAGACGCATGAAACAGTTCAGAATGTAATTGTCTATGCAGAAAACAAGAGAACAGGAGATATAATTTCTACTGTAACTAATGATTTTGGACAATATTCTATAGATGTCCTTAACTTTAACCTTGGAGTAAAGAACGGTGATATAGTAAAGATAGTAGCCAAATACGGTAATTTATCAGCATATACAGAGACAACGATACTCGAAGATGAAGCAGGAGAACAAATCAATCTTTACTTGTATGGGGACTCAACGCCAGATAGTGATACCTCTACGCAACTAACAAGCGATACGCTCATAGGTATTATGCAGATACAAAACAATATATTGATAGTATTAGCCCTCTTTGTAGTGGTGCTTATGAGCGTAATGATATTCAATAACATACGGATAAATACGAACAAACCCAAACTTTAAATATTTTTATTTATTTTCTATCACTATGTCTCAAGAAGACCGCAAAATTCGGAAACTTGTTAAGAAAGTTATAAAGCAGCATCGGAAAGGGAAGTCCATAGAGGACATTATAGATGATATGCACCTTGACCCTTATACTGCAAATGCAGTAGCATTTGAGGTCGGAATGGAGATGGAAAAGCGTCGGAATAGATGAAGTCTATTCTAATATTTAATTATCTATGATAATGCTTTTATATTATAAATTCATTAGTTTAATTCATGGCACGAAGTTTAATCAGCAAATGGGAGAAATACGATTGGAACCGCTGTCCAAGGAATCAGCACTATACCACAGAGGCATTCGTTAAGTCGCTCTCTACAGCATTCATAACAGAAGCCCTGATATTTATGTCTCCAACTATACCACCTAGAGAGACATGGATTGGGATGTTCATGATTGGATTTGCCTTTGTGCTATCGTTATTTGCGTCGTATGGTCTATTGAAGGCATGTGAATTCAGGTCAGGTATAGTAGAGAGTATTATAGCATTTTCGTTGGCGTATATTATTGCTATCATATTTGGCACTCTGTGGTCAGGGCATACTCTAGAAACTGCGCTTTCAATTGATTTCTTTACTACTGATATGGCTGTCGGAACGATGGTTGGTGGATTCTTCGGGTCTATTATAAAATAGTCAGGTGTTCAGAATGAAAAATAAAGCAGCCCTCTATGTCGCAGCGACAGTGTTATTGTCTTCTATTGTTATTTACTCACTGCCGTCTATCGTAGAGGGTGCTACGACCTATCTGACTATATCTGGAACTCAATACTATAACAATACTACTTTCAACGATTACAAGATAGATATTCCAATCACAGCAACCGTCTATTTCGATAACTGCACTTTCCAATCATCGGTCATTACTGCGAATGGCATGATATTCATTAATGGCTCCTCTATGAATGATACCGTAATCTATGGGAATACCTCTCTGAAGATGGCTCTAAATAATACTGTTCTATCTAAGAATACCTATTTGCATATCAATAACGGAACACTTTATAATATCTCCTCTAATGGAGGGGGAGAAATTATATTCTATCTTTATGACAATGTTAGCATCTTTGACACCAATATTATCGGTCCGAAACTTTCCTGCTATCTCTATAAGAACAATCATACTATCTCTAACTTTACATTCATTTATGATGGTTCTGGCTCCGAGAGTTTCACGGCATTTACAACTTTTGGGTATAACATAACTTTCACTGACCTGCATATCTTTACGCTTCCATATATTATAACGATGATACATCAAGGTATTGTAATTCAACCGAAATCACATGATATTAATATAACTAATTTTTACATGAACAACCTCTATGCGCAGGGTATAGAGGCGGACGGATATAATATCACTATTCGGAACGGCAGTATATCCAATATAACAGGATATGATTGTATCCAGATATATCATTCCAACTATCACAACACCTATCCTCATAATATCTATATGCAGAATTTGACCCTGGAAAATCCTAACTATAATACTATCGCTATCGGAGAGGCGCATGATATAGTCGTAGAGGATGTTAAATTTTCTGGATGTAGGGATAATGACGGAATATCATTATTCACTCTGGATTCTGACACAGAACTGAACCGCATCCATGACCTGATATTTATTAATATCACAGGATATAATAATTACAACGACATTGGGTTTCAGGATACAGGCATGGACTTTGATAATGTTATCATTCAAGATTCAACCTTTAAGAGCGGTAAGAATATCAGGACCGGAAGCGTTATACACTCTCTGGACATATCTGATTCTACTTTCTACGGTCTAATAAATATAGAGTATGACGCTCTAAATGTTGTTATAGACGACTGTAACCTCTATGGTTCTATTAGAACATTAGGCAATGCCGAATCAAGTAATATCCTTATCATGAATTCAGTCATGGACGGCGGGTCAATATCAGCCCTCTATGGTAGGTTGACGATTGTTAATAGTGATATATTGAATACGACGGGAATTTTCAGTAACAACATTACGATAAGTCATTCCACTATACAGGACTCGGATTTCAAGTGCGTTGGAGACGCTCTATGTTCGCTGAATATTACTATGTGCGACATAAACAGAACCGACATTCGTGGTAATGAGAATTCTACTCTGTGGCTGGTCAATAATTGGTGGTATAACAATGCTGGAATTTATTCACCTGATAACCTTTATGGCGGAACAAATAACGCAATCCACTCTATGAATGGCCCTGTCCACACACTTCCATACATCACCAAACCGACAGACGAGGTGATTATTGACATAGAGGGTGGGTGGATGTTGGTTTCTCTATACACGAACATGTCTGTCTATGATATATTCACAGAGTATCAGGACATTGATAGTATCGTCTATATTGACCTTATAACAAGACAATATATACCGTTCCTCAGAGGTCTGAATATAGAAGTCCAGAAATCAACTTATCTATTGACGACAATACCCCTCTATGTCTATACCGATACTCCGACAACAATAACGGTCAATGCTGCTCTACCCGATACGCTCCCTGAACATCTCGTAGAAGGTTGGAACTCTATATCAGTCCCGTATAGCGGATTACATGTGTCGGATTTGTTTGATGAATACATCACTGTTGAAGTAGTGATATTATACAGAGATGGCCTCTATGTGCCATATCATAGGGACTTACTTTATACAGATGTGGTCATAGAGAGAGATGAGATAATATTCCTCTATGTAAATCCACTATAATCTTTAAGTAGATGTGAAGCAGTAATTACCTCTATGACACGCTTACTGTCGGAAGACGACACACGAATAGACAAGCATACTACTGAATTATCATTTAATATCAATATATATGACGATGCACATATCAATGATATAATATCAAATATCAAATCTCTGAACGGGGATACGGAATCTATCATCGCACAGTTGCACATAGAGGATTTCGGATATAAAGAGAAATTACTTCTGCATCTACTGTCATCAGATACAGCAAAATACTTAACGAAGTCACTCAATGAATTCTTCGCTCGTAATGAATTGGATAAGATAGATATAAACACTCCACAGATACTGTGTATTCATAACCTCCTGAAAGAGATAATATCTGACAACGATATTGACATCTATAACTATCTAGCGGATAATGGACTTCTCTATATATCCAAATACAGGTCAGTCATAGAAAAGAAAGACCGACCTATATATGAGCATATCTATATACCGTATAGTGATTCAACTTTATCAAATATCATAATGTCATCCATACCTGCGAACAAAATTCCCGATGTAAAGGACATAAATCCCCTCTATGCATATATGTTGCTGTATCTCATAAATCAGGACTTTATTGACAGCATTAGTGATGGTCGTGGTCATAGAGAATCTTTATATATGGTGTCATCATCACTTTACAGAACACTATTATCTAATAAAGATGAAGGTATCAGGAAACTATATCTTATGTTTCCTGTTAAGTTCTATATACATCGTGCTGAATTGACTTATTATTATATATTGGAGAATAGAGATTATCTTCTGAAACAAGAGATTCCAAAAGTAATCTACATAGATGGATATAATAATGTTGATGACATACCATCTCTGGATTTCACTTATGAACAATGCATGTTCATTTACAATAATTTGGAAAAGGAAGTCGCAATAGAACTCAATCCATTCTTTGCTGTATTACTGTCAAGTTCCAACATAACAGATATTCCTGAATTTACACATATATTCATGGTCCTAGGTATGTCAAGATTAGGGAATCTCGAACCCATATTCAATATAAACTCAAAGTATCTCTACTCAATAATCGCACGCTCTATACACAGGAATAAGATGAGTTATGATAGCAGGTCAATTCATCACATAGGCAACGCTATGAAACATGCTTTCATTGATTTCTATAAACACTATTACATGCAGGAGAGTAAAGATAGCGGCGGAATTAAACCTCTTACACCTAGTTATGATGGAAAATATTTATCTCTGGCAATTGAGTTCTTTACCATTCTGCTGTATCTCTATAAGAACGCTGACAAGATAATTGAGATACTAAAGTCATCTGAATCCGTAGAGGATAGGATGGAGCGTATTCTCGAAGTAATGGAAGAATCCTATATCAGAGATTGGACTGAACTGTATGCTAAACATAACAAGACTTATACAGAACAACCCTCTATGAAGTTTAATATACTCGATATAAACAACATTATAGAGTTCAAAATAATAAAGACATGGGATGTCCTGAAGTCATACGACATAAGGTATGATAGCACCATAGACTGCTTTGTGAATTGGAATAAATTCAGTAGATTGACTTATGAGGAATCGGACTTCAATATCACGACATATTCAAATTATCCATTCACGATTGATACTATTAACTCAAGGAGATTAATAACGAAGATGTTAGGTGATATATATATCAGATATAAGAATAGCAACTATTACAAGTCCCTCTCTGACATAGAGCGTGCCGAAATAAGTTACATATTCCAGATATTACATCATTCAATCCAATATACAGGCGACTCTATGGACAAGTTATTCCGTGCGATAATACTTCTAAATACTTATTTACAAGAAATAGAAAAATAACGGTTCCAGACATCATTAAATAAGATGCTGGAACGGACTGACATTATCAAAGTCATCCTCTACAAGGTCGTAGATGTCCATCTCGCTATCGAGTTCAGAGACAACATCTGAGTGATAGACATTCAAATGCAGAGTGCACTCATATCTGCTCCTGAAATCCTCACCGCATATAGGACACACAGCCATTTATTGCTCACCTCATAGAGTGATACTATTCATAGGTATTTAAACTATAATTTCCTCTGCAAATCTATAAGACAATATAAGCATTTTTAGAAACCTCTAAATATAATGACGGTAATCATAGTCATGGTGATGTGATATGTCGAATAATAGAATGGCAATATACCTCTCTGTGATAATGGCAGTCGTTGTTTTAGTGAGCATACCTATGCCCTCTGTGGCATGGTCAAATGGTGGATACACCTCTGAGACGGAGTTCAATAACGATGAAGTAGCGATTGGAACGCATGATTTCATAGCAGGGACATCTCTAAACTTGATTACTGATAGCGATGACTTTTCATTGAATTGGCTATTGAATGATGACGACGCTCTTAGAGGATTTCTCTACGGAACCGAGTTCCCAGACAATCCCTCTCCGTATGGGTTTTATTCGGATGAGTTTGGTGATACAACGAAGCATCATATCTATTATGACAAAAATACACTTCGGCTCTCCGATTGCTATGATGACAGTGCTGCGATTCGTGCTCAGGAATGCTATGAGAACGCTCTGAAGTTCTATGAGCAGGGCGACCATTACAAGGCTGGCATCTATCTCGGTATGATGACACATTACATATCGGATGTTGCAGTGTTCGGACATGTTATGGGGTCATCTACTCCATGGGGTTCCGAAGATAGTTATGACCATTCTGCCTTTGAGAAGAAGGCTGATACACATATCCAAAATGCATTCCCGACATACATATCTATGATTAAATACATCAAAGACGAAGCAGATTCTGGCGTGGATTACAGTCAAATGACGGATATTATGCTCTATGTCAATACCATGACACCGATTTATAAACAGAGTATAGAATATACTTTTTCTGATGTGGCTAATGAAAGTGGTGGTATTGCACCATACTATATTGCGCTCCAAGTAGCGAGAGTGAATACATTCGGATTCTTACTAGAGAACTATACACCCTCTGAGAGTGCTGACCCGCATACAGTATTTAATGAGTCCTCAGTTGCAGTGTTTACGACATCAGGTCAGGAATACTATACTTTCCCTGCACCATATATAGCATATAACTTTGATACTATTGACCTAGAAATTGCTGTTGCATCGGCTATTGCGCTGGGTATTGCAGGTGTAGAGATAGCCCTCGAACAATTCCCGAATGAGCCGACATATACAACCATAAGCGGAGAGGATAGTGGCGGAGGTAGTCTAATAGGGGACCAGACCTCTGAGGACATACAGCAATTGGCTAGAGACCTATGCTGTATTACTCCAGCAATTGTTGTTTTGTTCATGGTGACACCTCTTGTAGTAGTGGATGCTACACTGAAGCGCAGGAAGTAATTCACTAACAAATCTTTTTATATTTTATTATTTATGTTTCGAGTATGGCACGGAAGATAATGATTAGACATTCCTCTACGAACAGATTCTCGGTATATGGCGTTGTAGCGGGGATAGAGTTTCACCTCTGTGATGTTGATGACATAGAACCGAGTTCGTTCCCTATCGGAGTATGGGTTGATATTACGGATTATACCATCAAAAAATCATTAGGGAAGGATGTCATATCTATTGTTGGTATGAGTTGAAATATAAGTATTTAGGACAATGCTTAAATATAATAGTGTCTTAATTCCTATTGTAGGTGATACGCATGAGAATGAGAAACAGTATTCCGATACTGCTTGGGATGATGATTGTAATTAGTTTTGTTGCTGTGCTCCCGACAAATATCAGCGGAGACGGCGGATGGCTTGAAAGTAATATAGTTGATAGAGATAATATAACGCAACCGTATGGTATAGTCAAGATTGGATTCAAAGGCAACAAAACTGTTGGTGTCATAAATGCTGGCTCTGAAATAATAAACGGAAGTTATCGGTATGTTGCTCTGATAGACAATAACTATCCACGGCTCTATAACGGGAGCAATCAACTCCTCTATGATGGTGGCGTTACGGAGATACCACTGAATGTTACTGATAATATTACTTTCATTAACGCTGTAAAGAACGATACACGGTTCTTGATGGTTAAAGACGACCACTACATCTACATGCCGTATTTAAATGGTTCTGCAAGGAATATAACAGCGTCATTCCCATTCACGACTTCTACGGTCATACTTGGTGCAGTTGCAACGAGAGGAACTGATAGCGGGACTGATGTCTATATGATACCTATGCTGACCCGTGAATATTCCATAACTACAAATACATACTATTACAATGCAACGGTCTATATCATAAATGCAGATAACTATACCTTGACACATGTCATTGACTGTTTCACAGAGCACATAGAGGGAACTCCTACGAATCTATATATCTATGATATGGATGTCTATTATAATGCCACTGATAACAAGATATTCTTTGCGTATGGAAACTATTATAATGACGGGAGTTCAACCTATCTGAATTTCACGGTCCGTGGTATGTCATTTAATACGGAATATGTTTATAATCCTGTCGCCTATACGGTAAGTGTAAGTGACCTCAGTTATAATGAGGCTGATTTTATTGATATTGGATTTGTTGGGAGTGAAACTAATAAAACTCTTTATGCAACAATGATTTATATACAGAAGTCTGTTACTACTTTTGGTTCGACTGAAACGACAAACATTATAGCATTTACATGGAATTGGACTACTTTAACATCGAGTAGTTATTCAAGTATTTATATTACGAGTTTTATGGTTGCACATAATGAGACATGCATGGTTGAACGGTATTTAGGCGGTATAATATCAAGCAATATTTATATATTGACTACTTTAGAGGGATATGAGACCGCTTTGACAGTGGATGATACTCTGTATGATTTAAGTTTCAATAAGAATATCATACTCGGAGATGACATCTATTATATCTACTATAAAGGAGCATGGATGTATCGTAGTATTGCTGTCCTTTACGATATAGGCATACACTCTTTAGAATCCTATATCTATGGAGTTGATGATTTGTCTGTCCCGAAAGACGCTACATGGATAACGGGACTTACTTACAATCAAACAGGTTCTGAGTATATATATCCGGAGAGGGCTGGCGCATATCTTGTCTATGTAATTTATGGCTCGACATGGATACCATTTACGGCTATAGTTAATGCAGTAGATACACCATTTATTGACTATGTTATCAAAGATGCAAGTATAGATACAGGAGATTACAACGCCATACAAAACGGTATTGGAAATATCAACGGAACATATTTCTATATGTATAGTAAAATACCGACTGCATCAGATACAACTACATATATCAATGTATCGTTTAGTAATGGAACAATAGCAAAATATAACTCCTACAATAATAAGTATTCTAGTGATACATTTCTTTTATTTTACAATGAGAGTATATTTTCGATATATATGAAATTATCAAGTAAGGATGGTAATGAATATCACATTATAAAATATAGTTGGAATAGTAGTGACTATATAAATGAAACAGATGTTACAGGCAATTTATCCAGCAAACTCATAGATGTCTATTACGCAAACGAAACTACATATTGTCTAACTAATGATTATAATGTATATACATACACGCCTGACGATGGTTTAGAATTTGCCTTTTCGCTTGGATTTAATAGCACATATAATGTAATAGCATGGGATACAAATAATAATACAATTAGTTCTAATTCATCCAGTGTATATATAAATAATCAAAGTGAAATCAATAATTATCTCTATGATGTAAGCGGTATATTCGATGGCAATTTTTATTATTTCAACTATACAAATGCAGAGAATCCTCTTTCATCAGTTATATATCACTGCGGTAATCAAACAATAAATACAACCGCTCCTCTTTACATAGAGGACACATCTCTGCTGCAAAGACATCTGAACACGACACCGCTACACATTTATGACAGGTCTTATTACCTCTCTACAAAGAACACACATTACTTGACACTTATAGATACAAATCATCTCCCATTAGTCCTACCGGAAATTAATATACATGAACCTACACCTCTCGGAATATCAATTGAATTAAGGGGTATTGCTCAGATAGATAATGACACAATCGTTGTGATGACAAACACTGCAATATATAGGATTGAATTCAATATATCCACTTACGCAGAGAAGTCCGAGGCACTGCTACTGACACCGATTGACATAGAACTTGATTCCGGTTGGAACTTTATATCAATTCCAACACCAGAAATATTAGTGAGCACCCTTTTCGAGCAATATACCAATCTAACGCCTGTAATTGTTGTATTAGAACATAACAATACAGGGAATAGGTTCATACCGTTCTACTATGCGCTCAACTACACTGACTATACTATTAAAAATGCGACACCGGTCTTCATCTTTGCGAAACAGACAGTAATACTGCACCTCCAGGTTAAACTCTTAGAGGTCATTGATTACGAAGTGCAGAGAGGCTGGAACGCTATCGGCCTGCCATACAATTACTCCAGACCTGTCAATCTATTCTGTGAAGATACAAATGCAACGATAGTAGTTAATTCGGACTACACACCATACCTCTATGGAATAACACCAGGCACGCCATACTATATGCAGACCTACGAGGGATACTTTGTCTATTATAACGAGACGAAAAATTTTACCCTCTAATAAATTTTTTATTTCTATCTTAAAATTTTTATAGTTTGATATGTGTTTGTTAGGTCATGGAATCAGAGGATGTTCGGCTCTATCAGAATATAACTATAAGTCAGTATATATCTGTCATAAACAACAATATCTATGTAGATGGCATGATGGTCATTAAAGAATTAGTTGATATACTATTCAGCAATATGAAGAGAGCGTTCTATGTAGTTTATGTGGGTCAGTCAGGTTTGTCAGGTATGAAATCACCTATTAGATTAGAACTATATAAGTTAGACATAGACCCTGCTATTATGGAATATATGAAGTTAGTCCTGAAGTCAGAACAGGTTGCATCGTGGTTGCTGGCGTTCTATTTATTGAATAAGAAGATATTCAGCGAAATGATTACTGAAATAGAGTATTATAAAGGCAATCTCCTAAAGAGGAATTATGCGGAACTTGAGATATTCTACGGGTATCTCTTAACAAATATAGGTGCGATTGTAATGGCATGTGATAACGAACTCTACGGTCTGTTCATAGAGGATGTCCGGTCTATTACTGATACAATGATTGGGTTATCAAAAAAATACATTTACAGTAGTGAATCAACGATACCCTCTATGTTCGATATTGATAACATCAAGAAGAACGAAGAGATTGCCCTAAAGAGAGCGAAATTTATGAAGTATCTATATACTATAAAGACCAAGCCGCATACTGTCAGTGTCAATATGTTCGAGGAGATGTCAAAACTCCTCTATGAGATAGATTTGGATATAGAACATTTTGACCTGGATAATGCATTGGTTAATACTCTAATCAGGAGATACAAGGAAGACCTGGATAGAATCATAGAGGAACAGGGTATCGAAGAGGGGTTCAATAGATATGTCAAGTCAGTCATCATATTCAAGACATTCAATGATACTATGGCGCATAGATTTGATTTTTATAGGTTCAAACTCATAGAGAACATCTATTTGGTCTATCGTAGAGATGACTCATATTCACCGATACAAATTCTTGCCAGCGGTAAATTGTTCCAGGTCCCGTCTATATACAAACTCGACGATAAATCAAAGGAAATCATAAAGTTATTGAAGAAAGAATATGCAATGACTCCAGCCGAATTTTATAGATTAATGAGTAGAATCATGCCATCTGCCGGAATTATTGATAGTAGAATAGCGAAATTCGGAAAGCGCATATACTCACTAAAATATGAGGAACACATGATGATTTTGAATTATATCAACGATAACTATTCCACACTGACGAGCGTCTATGGTATAACAGATAGTATGGTCAAGAAATACAAGAGATTCGTTA
>Ga0190313_1001200_pt1 | contig 14132 bp, 15 predicted proteins | sample 4870071011_MG_FD_169989 | JGI IMG/M metagenome (GOLD analysis project Ga0190313, IMG submission 169989) | Hydrothermal vent sediment bacterial communities from Southern Trench, Guaymas Basin, Mexico - 4870-07-10-11_MG | ecosystem: Environmental > Aquatic > Marine > Hydrothermal vents > Sediment ...
AGACCATTAGTAGGAATTAGTATATGTATTGGTAATGCAAAAGTAAAATTTGTACTTCAAGATGATAAGTTCACATATGATATTATTGTCGAGAATAAGTATTTTGTTCTTGAGAGTGAAAAGAAAAGAAAGAGGAAAATTAAATTACTTAAACAATATTTAGAAGATAAGCCTATACGTAATAAGTTTGTTTTAGAAGCAATAAATGGACTTGTTAATTTAATTGTATTTGAAGTAAACTATATTAGAGTAGTTTTAGAGACTATCGTCAACAAAATACCTGAATTATTAGTTAAAGTGGTATAATTATTAGATAGGTATGGTATAAATTCTTTGTGTTATTGTTCTTATTATATTTTCAGCTAACTTCTCAATTTTTATTGAATCAACTCCATAAACTGTTACAGTATCTACTGTTGCTCTAAACTGTACAATGTAAACTCCTACATCTAGTTGTGAAGTATCTAATTCTATAGCATATACTCCTTCAGAAATGTGGTTCATTTGAGTCCAAGGAATAACTTCAGTTCCATCAATTTTTAATAATCTGTACTCTACAGTAGCATCTGTTATTGGTATACCATACATATCTGTAACTTGACATATAATTCCTGCCTTCTCTCCTCTTTGATAGGTTATTGCAAATGGTAGTAGTGATATTACAGGTCTTCTTCTTGGTAAGTATGCTAACATTTCAGTTTTTTCAGTAATATTATATGTTATTTGGAAGGGGATATATCCTTCTTTAGTAACTTTAATTGTAAATGGACCATAATTTACTGTTCCATTAGCATCAGTATATCTTACAAGTAATTCAGTAGTAAATTTTCCACTAGCATCTGTACCTCCACTAACTACTAAATTATTATTAACATCATATACTTCAACTAGTGCTCCAGATACAGGTGAAGTTCCATCATGAGCAAGAATATCTAAGGTATAGTATTCATATATGTAACCTGTTTGATATTCCCAAGCTTGTAAGAATTTACAGTCATGAAATCTTACTGTTCGTGTACCAATATTTATTTTATTAATCATAAAGTTTACATTCCAAATATCACTATCAGCCCATAATTCAATTCTATCTGCAACAGCATAAACCATTTCAATATTTCTAGTATCCCAATTATAGAAATTGACTATCTCATTTGCGGTAAATGATGTTCTTCTAACATATGTTGGTTTTTCAATAATAATAGTATTTTCAGCAACTAATTGAGAATCTTGTATTGATGGATAATGTAATTCAATTCCTCTAGCATGAATTAATGATTTAGTAATTCTTGCATTATAACATCTAATTCCTTGTCTCCAACCCGGTCCTTCAACTCTTACAAATGCATCTTCAAATATGAATTCAGAAGTATTATCTCCATCAATCCAAGGATAATATTCATCAATTTCAGTTATATTAACGAATAACGCTGCATCTACTATACTAAATGATGAATTATTTCTAAAAACTAGTTCTGTTTTAAGTATGTAAAAGTTAGGTTCTATTTTCCATCCTAATGGTAATTTGTATACTTCAACAAGTAATCTATAAACATCACTTATTCCTACAATTTCACTATCAAAGTAAACTCTTCTTCCATGTAAAATGTAATCAACTACAATATCTCCTTCACTAACTGTTTGAGAAACATCGTATGTATCAAAAACTATTCTAAATTTAGTTACTTGATTCCAGTAGAAACCACTTTCATAACTGAACTTTCTTCTTCCAGTAATAACTTTATTCCATCCTGAAGTTAGATCTTGTTTAAAATTATACCATGCTTTCTTATCATTAACATCAACTAATTCTATTTTTGCTGAAGAGATTAAATTATTTAATACATTTCTATCCTTTACGTATAACCAAAATACAATTAATCTTTGTCTTAAATCTGTTACTTCTGGAAAAGCTATTTCTATTCCAAATGTAGTTTGAGTTGTTCCAGACTTGTAAATATTTAATCCTCCACTTCCTTGAATAAAGTTTGATGAATTAACTGAAATATTTGCATCTCCAATTGTTGTTATTCCTGTTGTAGAATCACAATCATGAATAATTGTATAGTCATGACTTATAGTCATAATCTCTACCTTCTTGTTTGTTCTGCTTCATAATATTCTAATTTCCATTCAGAAATTTCAATTAATTTTCCTTGATCATCATATATGTAATCTTTATATACTACAATTTTCTTACCATTAAAATCATAACCTTCTAGTTTAACCTTCTTAACATTACCAACTTCATCATATTCATAAATTTTCTTAGGATTTAAGACAACATAGGTTTTATTTCCTATAACAATTTCATACTTATTAAACCTAATAGCATCTTCAATTGAAGTAAGAAGTCTTAAAATTGTTTCAGACATGTTATCCATACCTTATTTCAACTATTCTTCCATATGAATCTCTTACAAAGGTAACTCTACTTATTGTAAATTTAACTCCAAGGAAAGACATAATTAGTTGTAGTAATACCATAACTGTAATTACAATTATGAATATATTAATTACTGAATTAATAACGTCAATAATATTAGCTTGCTTCATACTATCAGTAAAAATTTTGTAGAAATAGTTTAAATAGTTATTTTCTCTTTGGGAGAAATCATATAAGTTTATGAATAGAAAATCTTATATATCTTAAGTTACTATCTACAAAATGGGATACTTATGGAAATAGTTATTAGGAGAAGAAGAACAAGAAAAATAAGAGTTGAAGATAATAAAGTAGTTTTCAAGAAACTTAAGGAACACGTTATTGAATTACCACAAGAAGTTATTGAATTTGTAAAAAAGAATATAAGAATACTTCAATGGCTTGTATATGATTCACCAATATCTAGTTATCTTAGACATCCGGGTGCTGTTAAGTCACTAATACTCTTACTATATTCAAGAGTTAGTGAAAAACCAATAACAGTAGTAGCTAAAGAAGCAAAAACATTTCATGAACAATTATATAGGATTGAAAGGAGATTAAAGGAATTAAGAATTGAAGAAGTATATAAGTATTTAGTTAAGTAATCCTTATTTTTCCTTTTTCTATATTTTCCTTAGGTTAAAGTATGGCATATAAAATACTCTGGGTATCGGATAGTCCTTGGAATAATTCAGCATACGCTAAAGTTTCAAGATATATTTGTGATTATATAGCTTCATATTATTCTCATGACTTTCAAGTAGTTTATCTACCAATAATTGATCCAACAGAAGGAGTTATTCAATATAAAAACATTAAGGTATTACCAAAAGCTAGAAATTCTAGAGAAGTTACAGCATGGTATTTAAAGGAATTATGTGATTTAGCTATAATTCTCAAAGATGTTTATGCTATACCGGGTATAAATAATGAGGCAATTCTATGGGTAGCTTATTCACCTGTATGTGAAGGAATGATATCTCCAGTTTATAAAATATTAACTGCAACAGCAACGAAAGTTTGGCAACCTTCAAAGTGGAATTATGAATTATGTAAAGCAGAAGGAATGGATGTTGATTATGTTCCTCATGGTGTAGATACTTTAGTTTACAAACCAATGTTAGAAAGAATTGATGAATTAAAGAAGAAATACCTATTAGATAAGTTTGACTTTACTATTGGTATTATTGCAATGAATAGAATAAGAAAAATGATTCCAAATATGCTTGAAGGAATTAAAATATTTATGGAAAATAATCCTGATATTAAGGTTGGAATTTACTTACATACATCTATTCTACCTTTGGGTATGGAGTTTGATGGTTGGAATTTAGATAATATAATAAAATCTCTTAATCTAGGTAGTAATATTGTTATTATTGATCAAGTCTTATATCGTGCAGGATTACCTGAAGAACAAATGGCTGAAATATATAATGCTCTTGATGTAGTTCTAATATGTTCACTAGAAGGATTTGGTTTACCAGTAATTGAAGCTCAAGCTTGTGGAACACCAGTTATAGGATTAGATATGGGAGGAACTAAAGATCATAATTTACTACCTGAATTAAATGTTAGAAGTAAAGGTAAGTTCTGGATTCATACAGGTTCATGGTTTCCTATACCAGATGAAGAAGATATTGCAAAGAAATTAGAAATTGTATTAACTAAATATGATAAGGAGAAGTATGCATACAAACTTTATGAAGAAATTGATAAACGTTATAATTGGAGTAAAATAATTAAGGAATACGTTATTCCAGCAATTTATAGAGTTTTAGAAAAGACTTCTCCAAAACCAAGAGGTAAAGGAGTCTCTATTGCATGGATTACTCCTTGGAAAGTAAGATGTGGTATTGCATATTATTCTGAAAAAGTAGTAAATTGTATAAATCCAAAAAGGTATAAGGTTCATATCTTAGTATTGCCAAGATTTGGTAATATGTATCCTGACCATATTCAATACTTTGTTAGAAAATTAAAGGAAATAAATCCAAAAATTGTCGTTATTCAACATGAATATGCTTTGTATAGACCAATACTTAGTGGAATGGAAGTTGATCTTCTTTCAACAATAAAGAGAGAATTACCAAATACTAAAGTTATTGTAACTATGCATAATTCTGGTCATAAAGTTATTGATGCTAGAATTTTAGCACTAGCAGATAAAGTAATATGCAAATCTCAAGTAATATTAAGTAAACTACCATTTAGAAGTGAGAAAACAATAATTATTCCACATGGAGCAGAAGTTAAGGATATTCCTAAAGAAGAAGCAAGAAAGAGATTAGGTATACCAATGGACAGGAAAATGATACTAATATTTGGTTTTATTGATGAGAGGAAAGGAATTGATATAGCTTTAAGAATTTTTGAAAAAGTTAAGGAGAGAGTGAAGAATGTTGATCTCTATATTGTTGGAGGATGGCATGTAGATATTAAGACAGAATACATGAAGAAAATTGAAGAAATGGCTAAAAAAGTAGGAGCAATTATGACAGGATATGTTCCAGATGAACTAGTTGATTATTATTTTGCAGCATGTGATATAGTATTAGATACTCGACTTTTTGAAACGTCATCACTAGTAATTCCAAGAGGTATTGCATACTGTAAACCTGTTGTTACATTTGCATTTCCAGAACTATTACAATATCCAGTAATTGCATGTAAGTCTGATGATGAAATGGTAGAAGTATTAGTAAGACTACTAACAGATGAAAGATTTTATAATGATGTTGTAAGTAAGATAAGTAAAATTGCAAAGAATATTAGATGGGAAAATACAGCAGCTCAATACGAAAAAGTATTTGATGAATTACTAAAAAGTTAATTAAGTTCTTCTACTATTTTTTACTTGATGAAATTAAAATTTGAAGATATAAAGTGTGATGTAGCTAAAATTTTAAGGAAACCTAATGTTATTGGATTTTCTAATGATTTTAGGAATAAAATTAAGGGAGGAAAAGAATTACCAATAAAATCAATAAGATTCTATGTTACTAAGAAAGTTCCAAAAGATCAACTTAAGGAAAGTGAATTAATACCAGAATACATTTATGATATTCCAACAGATGTAGTTGAAGTAGGTAGATTTAGATTTAATGATGTATATACTGGAAGATATAGACCAATTCCTTGTGGAGTTTCTGAAGGACCAGCAACATTAAGTATTGGAGGAACTAGAGGTTGGTTTATTGTTGATGCTAATGGTAAAACCTACGTTATTTCATGTAATCATGTTTATGCTGGTGAAGGAGATATAGTTGAAGGTAGTTACATGTTACAACCTGCACTTATTGATGGAGGAAAAGATCCAGACGATAGAAGTGCTATTTTAAGAGGTTACGTTCCATTACAAGAATGTACTACACCAGATACTCCAGAACAGTGTCCAGATAATTATGTTGATGTTGCATGGTGTGAACCAATAGGAGAGTATTATACTTCAATTTGTGAAATTGGTGGTCTTTATGGAAAGACTACAGTAGATATTGGAGATAGTGTTACTAAGGTAGGTAGAACTACAGGAAAAACTACAGGAACGGTAGAAGATGTTTCAGTAACAATGCTTGTTGAAGGAAGAAAAGCAACATATAAGTTTACTGATGTTGTATTAGTTAGATCAGAAAATGTAATTGTTGGTGCTGGAGATTCAGGTTCTCCAGTTGTAAAATATGTTGATAATAAACCTTACTTTGCAGGCTTACTTTTTGCAGGTAATGATAATGGTACAATGTTCTTATTTGCTAAAGCAGATAATATTGAAAGAGAAATTTCTAATGTTTTAGGAACAAGTGTATACATACTATCTGCACCTAGTCCTCCACCTACTATTCAAGCACCTACTCCTTCACCAGCTCCTCCACCTCCTAGTCCCTTCCAAGTACTTATGAATACACTTCTAGAAGTAATGATATATCTAATGATATTTGCAGTATTTGCTAGAATGATTAGAAATATTTTTGTAGTAATTAGCCTATAAAATACCTTTCTCTTTTAGTATTTTAGCTTTTTCTGGAGATAGATATCCTTTCTCAATCCATTCTTCTATAATCCATTTTGGTAGAGGTATAGAAAGAGCAATTTCAAATAATATTTGTTCCCATTTCTCTTCATCTATTTGTCTAGCTGTTCTAGGTTCCCATGCTTCACTATATCTTCTAATCCATACATATAATTTAGGTAAAGCTTTTCTTAGAAAGTAGATCTTAAAGAATTTAATGTAATCCTCATATGTTCTTGTACCTGATTTAGCTACACCACTAGATATTTCTAGAGCCCAATTAATTGCAAAGTCTACAATGTCCTTAGGAATTTTTATGTTATATTTCTTAAGTAATTCATGGATTTTATTTATTATTGCATCAATATCAACTTCTTCAACAGGAATTTCCTCTTTAGTGTGTAATTTATATTCTATACCTTTACTTATTGGTTTAACTTCTTTATGTGATTGTAAGCTACTTCTGGTAAGAGTATATGGAGGAAATATGTTAGATACTATTCCTAGAATAGGTAATGTAAAACTTAGTGTTAATAATCCATTTATTAAGATGGATGAAAAATCATAAAAGTACTTAAATTGTGCCTTATTCTCTTTCATAAATTAACTACCTCCTAGTTACAGCAACTGCTGGAACAGGTATCTTTTCAATTTCTTCTAGTATATGCTTTGGTAAGTATGGTTTAATGTATTCAAGATCTTCCTTAGTTAATATTCCTCTTCTTACTAATTCAGGTACTACTTCTGGGGGAAGATAATCGTCTACTATCCAATTAATTAAATATTTTCCGGGAATTAATCCAGTTAATGCTAGTTCAGCTAGAATTTTCTTCCATACTTCTTTAGGTTTTATAACTTGATACCAACCAAAAGCTTTAGCTATACGTGTAAACCAATCATAAATTCTTGGTATAGCTCTAGCAAATAACATATATCTAGCATATTCATATATTTCAGGTCTTCTAGGTTCTGTAACTCCCCAAGCCCAGTCACAAGCCCAATGTAATCCTTTTTCTATTTCTTCTGGAGTAAAACCATACTTTCTAGCTATTTTCTTAAATGTTTCAACAAGATCTAAATCTCTAAGTTCAGCATATAATGTTCTTCCAGCACCTATTCTAGGTCTTCTACGTCTTCTAGAATCCTCTTCCTCTCCTTCATAATATAGATATTCTAGTATTTCCTCTTCAGTAAGTTCTGGTGTAATTTCTCTTTCTTTAAATTCAAGATATGGAGTTCTGTAGGGTGTAACTTCTCTAGATGTATAAGAGTATCCCATTGAGGAAATAATGTTTGTCATTAAGTTTCCAAAAGCTCCAATTATTGAAACAGTTAACACTAATGGTAGTAACTGTGAAAATAGTTGTGTTACTCCTCCAATCATTTCCTTAAATTTTACTGTATCAAATTTAAGTGCTACACTTCTCACAATTCCACCTTCTAAAAGCTTGGTTTATTCTATTAATTAATTCTTTATGCTTCTTTTTATTTGTTAAAGTATTAGCTAAGCCTTCTAGTACTTTACTCAAAAACTTCACCTTCTACAGTATAGTTTGTAAGCATTCCATATAGCTTTTTGTTTCTTTCTCTCCATTTTTCTAAACTCTTGTTTCTTTATCTCTCGTCCAATAAACCTATATAATGTTGGTAGTAAACTCTTTTCCTCATCATACTCTTTTTCATTAAACCAAGCCATTTTTACGTAATAAATTCCTGTTTGTTTTGCAAATTCACTATTCTTATCATATGCTTCTTTTGCAGGTATCATATTATTTAATGAAGGATCGTGAATTGTTGTTTCTATAATCCACCACTCTCCTCTATAGTATACTTCAGTCCAAGCATGATAACCTAGGATTTGATCCGTTTGTGTATCATTAACTGAACCTAATATACACCAAGCATTTACTCCCTTCTTTCTAAGTAATGATGTACATAACAATGCTGTATCAATACAAATACCATACTTTAGTACAAGAGTTTCATTTGGAAATTGCCAAATATAGTCTTTGTAGATCCACTTTTTATAACAAAAACATAGAAAAGTTAATGGAAATACTAAATATCTACACCATAACGATTCTGTTGCAGGATTACCTAGTGGATTTAATGGATATTCAAAGTTTAAGTTTATAAATCTTGCAACTCTTTCAATATATTCATCATTATTATCTACTTTCAAATCCTCATATACTTCATTAATATCCGGATTATCAATTTGTATAAATTGCGTAATGTAGTATCTTTCTCCATGTCTCCAATTTATTATGGGGATTGTCATACTCTTGCCCTATTAGTTTATATATCCCTCCTTTATATAAAGTTACAGGGAATAAGATAAAATGAAATTAGTTACTAATTTTGATGAATTGTATAAGAAAGTTTCAGATAGTAGTGATAAGCTATTTAATATTCTAAAAAATGATTTAGTTAAAGTTGTTCCAAGTCCAGATAGAATTTGGAAGTATATTGATTTACTTAAAGAAATTTCTGATCTTATTAAAGATAGAATTAATGAAACAGGTAAGGAAACATCAACTACATACCTTTTTGATCCATATCGTGAAGGTTTAACTTCACTAGGTTATACTAGACATCATTTTAAAGTTCTTGAAAAAGCAGGTATTCTTATTGAAACAGTTAATGGTTTATACTTACTCTTTAAACCTAAAGCTATTGATGAAGCAATTAAAAAGTTTGAAGAATATTTAAAAGGGGAAGGAGAATTTAAAATTGAAAGAATTGAAATTGATTTATCTGAACTAGAGAAACTATTTGATAGAATTGTTATTAAAGAAGAATATAAGGATGTTATTATAGCATCACTATTACAAGCTATAGAAAATCCAGAAAGACCTGTTCACTTACTATTTATAGGCCCTCCAGCAAGCGGTAAAACATTAATTCTTGAGAGAATAGCTAAAATAAAAGATTTGAATGTTCACTTTGCCTGTGGAGGTCAAACAAGTAAGGCTGGAATTGAAGAAGTATTAATGACTTCAAGACCAAGAATTTTAATTATTGATGAAGTAGATAAAATTGAATCTCCTGCATATCTTTCAACTTTACTTACACTTGCAGAATCTCAAAAATTAATCATTGATAAATATGGAAAACATATCAATATGTATTTACCAGTTACAATTTATTGTGCTTGTAATAGAATTAATAGATTACCTGAAGAATTCTTATCAAGATTTACACCACTAGAATTTACTGAATTTACATTTGATGAATTTAGAGAAGTAGCTAAGTTAATTTTTGAAGAAGAGATTGGAGGAGTAGATGAAAAATTACTTAATAAAGTAGTTACTAGACTTTGGGAAAGAAGGGTAAAAGATCCTAGAAGAGTAAGAGATGCAATAAGATTAGCTGCAAATATTGCGAAAATTAGGAAAATCGAATTAGATAAGGCAATAGATAGAGTTATTGGGATTTATAAATCTTATGATTTTCTAACGTTAAGAACCTATAGTTCAAGGAATAGAATTACAAGATAAAGAATAAAAAAATAAGATTGAATTTAGGTATTTCTTCTCTCTTAAGATGATATCTAAATCTTTAAGTCTGGAAGTCCTTCCATTTCACAAGCTCTGTTGTAGTCTTCTGAGGAAATTATTCCTTTTTCAATTAATTTCCTAAATGCTTCCTTGACTAACTCCTTAGCCTTCTTTACATCACTTGTTAGGAAAGCTAAGGTGTAGTCTAGTGCATATCTGATAGCTCTACAAATTGCACCAACACCTTTGAATGTTTCCTCCCAGTGTCCTGCTCTAGGACCTTCTAACTTGTCAGGAGTAACTCCAAAGATCTTAGCAATTTGAGCTTTGTGTCTGTTTAACTCAGCAGCAGCACTAACTCTGCTTAAGTATGCCTTAATTACTTCCTCTAATGGAGGTACGTAACCTCCTCTTCCTCTTCTTGGCATTATTTCACCTTCGAGATTATAATTGTATGAAAAGACTTATAAATTTTGGGCTGACTGTTTATCATTAGGAGGTCTGACTTTCATGAGTATGGAAAACACAAAATTGTTAGTTAAGGAAAAAATTTCAGTAAAATTATCACCTGAGGAAAGAGTTTTTCTTACACACATAATGAAGGAACTGCATGAAAATAAGATTAGTAGAGTTGTTAGATGGGCAATAAGAGTACTATATGATTACATGATATATTTTAAAACACATAATCTTGACGATGAATTTAGAAAAAGATATCATGAAGAAATGTATTCTAAGAGAAAAGTAAAATAAATTTCATTTCTTAGATATTATTGATGACACTTACTATATCTAATCAAAACTTAATTAAACTACTTAAAGAAATTGCAGTAATGGTTGAAGAAGGGAATATAAATAAAGTTATTGAATTCTGTATAAAATTTACACATAATGTAATGTCATATTATAAAGCATGTGGAAAAATTGAAGAATTCAAAAAATTTTATAGAGAATTTATGTAGTTCTAATCACTACAACTCCTTCAGGTAATGGTGGTATAGTATGTGTTGTAACAAATACTACTAATGATGCTTTACTAACTACTTCTTCAAAAGTTCTCACTACTTCAGGATCTTCAATATCAAATATCTCTCCATCAGTTAATATTACTACAGGATCATAGTAACTCATATTTTCATTAACGTAACGTAATGCATCTCCAATGATCGTTCCTCCAGTACGTCTTTCAACTTTTTTGAATACATCCTCAGGAGTAGTAAATTCTATAGGTTCTTCCATATATGAAAAGAATCTAATAACAATACCTTTTGCTTTAGTTTCTTCTAAGAGATGATAGACTTCTGTAAGGAAATATTTTAATTCATCATCACTTATTGATCCAGATTCATCAATTAATATCCAAACTTTTTCAATTCCATATACTTTATAACCGGGTAAGACATATGGTAATCTTCTAGATAATTTTGTCCATGTACTAATGTATACTCCATGAGCTAATGAAGATAAAATATCTCTAAATAATTCCTTCCAATCAATTTTACCTTCAAGTAATTCCATAAGGAATTTAAGTACGGGTGCTGGTAATCTTGCTCCAGCAGTTTTCATTCTTTCTAAACACTCTCTAATACCTCGTTTTAGATCTTCATAAAACTCTCTATCATCTTTATGTGGTGCTGGTGCTCTTATCTCAGCAGATCTTGGCTTTCTTCCATATTTCTTTTCAAACTCTTTCTCCATTCCTTTAACTCCTTCTGGTTTCATAATATCTCTAAATGCTCCTCCCGGACCATATCCTTCAATAATTACAACTCCTTTCTTTGTTAAAATTAAATCATAAAGTTCCTCTTCAGTTAAAGGAAGTAATTGTTCTTTAGGTACTCTTAATACCTCAGCTATTTTATCTAACGTTACTGATTTTTGTAGAAATTCTAGTGTTGGATATGCTGCACAAGTTTCTATTAAAACTCTATTTACTACTGCATCAGTAGCTATATTCCATACTTCAGGTATTTTATCTTCTCCTCTTTCAGGATGAAGTAATACAATGTGTTGTAATTCATGCAAGAATACAAATAGTCTATCTGTTGTTCTACACATTTTTACAAAGAAGTATGGATTAATGTAAATATACTTTCCATCAGTTGCAGCAGTCGGTATAAATTCAGCTAATATTATTCCTACTCTATCAATAATTGGTAAATAATAACTTAATCTTTCCCTAATCCAAGGTATAACTACGTGATAGATATAGTACATACATTCTCTACATAATACTTTCCATTCTGCTTCACTAATTGGTTTCATTAACTCTGGTAGAGCCATATGGAAGCCCTAAAAATTTATACTTGCTTTAGGATTTATATATGATTGGTGTAAAGTTGGAGAAAGTAATACAAACACTACAGCCATTACTAAATCAGTTATTTCAATTATTACTGTATATGGTTATGTTAGTAGTAATCGTTAAGACAATCTTAGCTATAACATCATACATAATTTCACCAAGAAGACAATTAATTACAATAGCCCCAACAACTAGAGGAGTAAGATATCTAACAGAAACTGAAGCAAAATATGAAATTCTATCATTAAAAGAACTAGGTAGACCTGTAATAGTTGCTTTAGAATTACTTAGAGATGTTGCACTAAAACATAATGATCCATTATCACTATCAGATATTAAGAATATTCTTAAAGCAATATACATGTACTTCCATGACTTACCTATGGAAATTAAACCACCAACTATTATGTTATTAGGTCCTCCCGGTATTGGTAAATCTGTTGCTGTAAGAGATGTTGCACGAGAATTAGCAGAACAATTAGGTTATGCTTTTGTAGAATATACTGAAGAGGAAGCAGAAAGAATACTAACTGGAGAATTTGAAAAAGTTCATGGTAAGAAACCATTTGTTTTTGTAGACTTTAGATTAACTGAAGTAGAGCCTGCTGATCTACTTGGTATTCCACAAGTTCCTGAAGGTAAGGAATACTATGTTTACAGACCTCCAAAATGGGCTTTAGTACTTCAAAAATATCCCGGTGTTCTCTTTCTAGATGAGTTAACTAATGTTCAGAGACCTGATGTTTTAGCATTATCATATAAGGTTACATTAGATAGAAAGGTAGGTTTTGTTGAATTTCATCCAAAAGTTTTAATTGTTGCTGCTGGTAATCCTCCAGAATGGTCAATATTAGCTAGAGCATTTCCATTTCCACTAACTTCAAGAATGTTAATATTTGAAGTATCTTTACCACTAGAAGTAGATAAGTTATCTAGAGAGATAGATTCATGGAAAGATTGGATGAATGAGAGATATGATGATAAGTGGGCTAAGGAAGTTTATACGTTCTTAAAGTCTTATCCAATGAAATTCTATCCATTCTTACAAAGACCCGAAGCTGTTCCTAGGGCAACACTTAAGCCTTATGCTTGTCCAAGAGAGTGGACAATGTTTGCATTAACAGTAAAGCCACACTTAGATAAGCTTAAAGAAATAGATAGGAAGATTTTTGAAGCAGAAAAGAAGAAAGATGTAGAACTAGTTAAAAAGCTTGAAGAAGAGAGAAAGAAGATTATTGAAACAATAAGAGAAATAGGTAGAGCTTCAATTCTTGATGTAATAGAATTATTCCTTGCTGGAATATCATATAAAATGGTTCCTCCAGAGGAGGTATTGAAAGATCCTAAGCTACTTCTTAAAGTTGATCCTAGAGCTTTATGGTATGAGTTTCACCTACTTGCAGATCTATGTGAATTATATTATAAAGCTGGTAAGATTTATGAATTTGCTGAAAAATATGCAAAACTAATTGATTACTATAAAAAGAGGTATAAAGAATTACAAGAAAAAGTAATTGAAGGAGTAAAAATTAGTAGCTTAAAGGAAAGATATGAACAGTTAAGAGAACAACTAGAATCATTAAAAGCATTATTAGAATATGAACCTAGAAGAAAAGAAGAAATACTTAGGCAAATAGCTTCAACTCAAGCAGAATTAGAGAAGATAGAAAGGGAGTACAAGGAAGTAATAAACGAATTCAGTATTGCTGCATCAATTCAAATTTATGATAAATTATTAACATCAATATTACCAGAAGAGGTTGCAAAAGAATTTATGGAAGCATTAAAGAAGGTAAGGGCTGGTATAGAAGTATTAGTATCAAGAGTAGAAGATCTTCATGCAACATTAACTTCAGTAGCTAAGGATCTCGAGGAATTATTAAAGTAATTGATGAT
>Ga0190313_1001201_pt1 | contig 14131 bp, 24 predicted proteins | sample 4870071011_MG_FD_169989 | JGI IMG/M metagenome (GOLD analysis project Ga0190313, IMG submission 169989) | Hydrothermal vent sediment bacterial communities from Southern Trench, Guaymas Basin, Mexico - 4870-07-10-11_MG | ecosystem: Environmental > Aquatic > Marine > Hydrothermal vents > Sediment ...
TATTTGACAAAATTTATGCCAAGCTATACTATAAGCTTATTGATAGCGACTATGGTTCCATAGACGATTTTGACGAAGAAATACTATACTCAACATTAATGTTCATGCTGGAGTATATCGAGGAATACATACAATACCTCTGGGATGCATATGGCATAGACCTAATGGGAGCAATACTATACTGCTTCGATAACCCATCATACAAAAGGAGAGGCGATATACCAGACGATGTATTTAGATATTTCTTTGGGGACTACGATATTGCAAATGCTGGTATAGAGAGGACAATATTCGGTAATGAAATATACTGCGAGGAGGTGTGGTGAATGTGCGGAATTAATGGATTATGGATGTATAAAGGTAGAAAAGTTGATAAGAAGCTCCAAGCTATGTATGAGGAAAGTTTAAGATATATTGATACCAGAGGTGGACATGCGACAGGTATATACACAAATGGAAAAATCATTAAGATGCCATTAAAGGCACGTGAGTTCTTAAGAATACTACACGTTATTGATAGAGGGTATGCGATAGGTTCAACCGAAATACTTGGACATACGAGATTTGCAACGGTTGGGTCACATAACGTTAATGCCAATAATCATCCATTTGAAACCGAAGATTTCATATTTGCACATAATGGAAGTTACTACCCAACAAAGAGATTTAAAGATGCAGACACGGTTATTGATATATACAGTAAGACGAGACCAGAGACTGATAGCTTTGATTTGCTGGCAAATATTCAAGCACTATATAGCAGTGGTAAAACAGTTCCAGAGGCAATTGAGGAATCGCTCAATGCTGGATATGGTGCATATGCATTTTGGCTATACCATAAAAAAGAGGATAAGTTATATCTATTCAGAGAGGATAATCCATTATACATGGCACAGCATAAAGGCTTCTTAATGTTCGCAAGTCAAAGCACACAACTTCCAAAGAAATTGCGACACAAAGCATTCTTACTAAAGCCAAATGTATTATACGAGATAGATAGGAAAGGACAAATAGCAAAGCATAAACTCAATATCGAGGAAGTATATTCATGGCTCGGAAGTGGAAAGTGGAAAAAACATGAATGGTATTATGAGGATTGGCTATACTACGGTGAAGAATACGATGATAAACTATACGTGAAGAAGAAAAAATTGAAGAAGAAAGACAAAAGTATTGCAGACATTAAAGATGAGAAAAAAGTCGTCGAAGAATTAATAAAACTCTCACAGACATCACAATACATGACATTAGCCGATGATGACAGCGAATCTGTGGTGCTCTTGGTCTTTAATGACACTATGGCAGACCAGATTATTGACACATTAGAGGCATTTGGACTATATTACTCAGTAGTATATAAGACTTCAAATTATGCGGAGATTGAGATATATAAAACATGGAAATGATGTATATTTAAACGATAAAGGAGTGGAGGTGATTAATGTGAGTAAAAGAAAATTTAGATGTAAAAAATGTGGATTCGAAGAAGATTATGATGAGATGATGTTTTTGGCATTAATGGAATTGGCTGGTGCAGTAATATCCAAGAGGTATAAATATTGTAACTGGGGAGAAGTTGATGATGACGATGAACTAATAGAACATGAGTTCGAAATTATCGAGTATGATTAATTTGGCACATGAGTGTCTGAGCCTTTATTTTCCATTATTAATTTCTTTTCTATCTTTAGCATTTTATCTGAAGTTAATGCTTTTCTATAAGTCTTATGCATCACTACCCATTATTGGGTAGTAACAATTTATTTTTTGTTGAACAACTCATGATTTAATGCGATACTGTTCAACAACTTGTGATGCACATATATGGACACTGCAATATTGTTCCCTATATGCAATTTTCTATATCGGGATACGGTCTAAGCGATACTGTGGCTCTATTCTCGAAATAAACTGACCATAATCCGTATTTTAAATAAGCTCTAATAGAAGCGATACAGCCGAGAACAGCCACGTAATGCCTCAGTTTATAGGGGGTATGTTAAAAGTTGCAAAAAATTACCATATAGGTCGGGTTAAATGAGGTAAAAACCCCAACTCTGAAACGGTTAGTCACGAAAACGATATCGTATCTTTAGAAAAGTATGATTTTATGGGACAAATATGTGTAATAAAAATATAAAATGGGTAGGGAGATTAATCTTCCCTTACCCTAAACTCAACATTTTCCATGTTGTCATTAATGATGCCTTTAGCACCAACGTTACCTGAAGCAAACAGTATAAAGCTAAGATTTTTCTCACCTATGAACACTGGGTGATTTTCGCCGAAGTTAATTTCTAATGCTACATTTTTTCCCTCTTCTTTCTTTTTCATAAACTCTTCTAATGCTTCAAATACATCGTCGAAGTGTGTTACTGATGGTTCTCTCGACAGCAATAGGTTCTCGTTTGTATCTGTCAAGTCCCATAGTATTATTCTCGGTTTCTCATCAACCATTACAAAACTACTGGCAATCTTACACATAATATCATCCTCCACCATTCACAAAGTTTATCATCTGCTCATCAGTAAGTCCTTTACTGGGTGCTTCGTTTTTCACACCCATTCTTGATAAGATTTTATTGACTTCGAGGAATTTCTTTCTTTGTTTGACATTAAACGGTAGCAGTAAGATATACTGACCAGTTACATTAAGTTCGTCTGCAACATGCTTAACGAATTCACCGAGTTGTTCATATATATTTCTATCGAGGTATGGATTAAACTGTATCTGTTCTACACCAATATCATCCCGTTTGGTATACAGCGTTATTGCATACACCTTATCGTATAATCTTTTAGCAACCTTTAAATTATACATAGCGGCTGGACTATAATCCATTAACACAAAACCAACTTTAACTTTTCTACTCATTATCATCACCTCAATACTCGATAACAGTTCCATCAACTTTTAACCTACCTTTCTTTCTACCCAATACGTGCCATATGCAGTTGCGACACACATATGCATTATAAATGATGTAATATTTGCGTGTTGGTTTTCTCGTTATTGGACATGTTTCTGGTTCTTGTGTAATGTGTGGTAAGATGTATGTAAATGAGAATTTGGATGGTGGAACTTTAACGTCCACGAGATTGCCTTTACTGTTTATATGCATACCACCGATACGCATCTGTGGTTGTGGTGTCATCTTCTTTAATCCCTCAGGCGATACTTTAAATGGCGATACTGGTGCAAGTAAATCCTTCTCTTTACCGCATATTGCACATAATAAATCACGCTTATCTGGTCTCTTCTTATTTTCGATTGGTCTATAACGATGACCAAGATTTGCAATATTCTTTTTCCACAATTGGTTTAACCAATATTGTTTAAATATAGTTGGCATTCCTAACGACATTTATCACACTTCCCCTTTCCAATCAAACAGTAATGCCTTCATAAATTTATCAAATGGTTTATCATACTTCATACCTTCCCGTGCAAGTTCATCCTTCAGCCGTCTCTTTAATGTGGGATACGACATTTTTATTAGCTCAGCGATTATTGAACTTCGAGACTTTGGCTTACCGAGTTGCACATATAATGTCTCAAGTTCATCTATCATTTGTATTATTTCGGGTGTCATCGATATCGATACTGGTCTTGCCTTTCCCATTATTATCCACCTCAAGAGCGTAATACAATATGCCAAGATAGTTTATTGCATCGAGTATATTGTCTTTCATCTTCTCATCTTTAACCATGTAATCTTTGTTTAGTCCAACAGCGATACGTGTTATCTTGTCCATTAGTCTAACCATTATTGCTCTCTCGGTGGACGTAATACCCAATGTATCAGCTAATCTAAAGTTCGATATTGGGTCATCCTTTGGCGTATAATCATGGTTCTTCTTCTTCAATAATCCCAACGCTTCATTAAACAGAGTTTCAACTGTCTCGATTAATGGGTTTGTATACTCCAAATCACTAAGCGGTTTAATATCATCTTTATTAGTTGCTTTTATTGTCTTACCTTCGAGTGGCATATATACTTCATCAACTTTAAACGACATTAACATCACCTCAAAACTTCATCATTCTCATACCCATACCAATTAATTTAAATGGGTCTTGTGTTCTTTTCTGTGGGAACAAATCATCAACACTACAGTCTCGCATAAATGTATACGTTAAACTACCTTTCTTCACACCCCATACTGCAAGTGCAAGTGCATCAGTAATATCATCCTTTGCTCTCTTCTTCTTTGCGATACGGATTTGACCATCAGCACGAACCTTTACTGTATAGCTAAGGAACTGTTCAATAAATTCGTTATCATTAAGCAATACAATTTGTTCATCTTCAATAAGTTCACGCAAAAAGTAAAACATTTCATCACGCTCTTTACTGCTGAAGTTAATGCCGTGAACAAGGTAACCATACTCACCAAGTCTTTCTTTCATCAGCTGGTATATTGGATACCCAAGTCCAGTGCTATCTACATATATACGCTTTGGCTTCCACTTAATGATATGTTCCTTTACCTTCCATACTATCCACGACGGTGTCTTATTCTTATATCTGAAGTAATTAACCATTTCAATTTTTGGACTATCTAAGTTTCTATTGATGCCAACGACAGCTATTACTGTCTCATCATTACCAGACATAGCGAAGTCAATACCGAAGTAATAATCATAATCGGCATCAGGTTCAATATGCTTACCACCAATAGCAACATTTCTCACAGCATCAATATTGAAGAATGTCTCATCAGTAGATGCAAACTCACCTAATATCTCTCGCTTAAATACATCATTAGATTTCTTTTTCTTAAACTCCTCAATCCATTTCTCATCGACGTATGGATTATCGTATGTTGTGGCGTGGTGCTTACTGAATGTATCACTATTCCACGCATCATAGAATGCACCTTTAGGTTCAGCTGGACTACCCAATAATATGAAATATCCACTACCCTTCTTAATCTGTGTAGCAATAGTTGGTTCAATAGCATCGAATACTGAATCTGGGACATATGCTGCTTCATCAATAATGACCATATCTGCAGTATAACCACGAACAGACTTACCACTCTCACCAGCTGGAACAACTTTGATACGTGACCCGTTATCGAACTCAATCTCAGTTTGTGTCTTACGGACTAATGTGCTCTTCAATATTGATGAGTGGTTGATGACATTCAATATGTATCTGAATGTTTCTTGTGCCTGTTCTTTACTGGCTGATACAATAAGTGCTGTTTTGTTTGGGTGTGTCCACGCATAATGTAATGCTTTCATTGATACAACAAAGCTCTTTCCCACACGCCGTCCTCCAACAAATATTTGATAGTGATTACTGTCTTTAAGGAATTTCTCTTGATATGGTAATGGGTCAGTATCTGCGAACAACTTAACGAACTTAATTATATCACCTTTGAGAACTTCACGGAGCTTATCGATTTTACGCTGAACCATTAAGTATCACCTACCATTTACTGTGGGACGCCATACATACGTATAGTTTTCATCATCATAGACTGGATAGTATTTCTTATGCAAATCTAATATGAACTCTAACCATCTTACGGTCTCTTCTAATTTCTTAACTTTAGCTTCAAGTTCTTCAATACGTCTTCTCATCTCCTCACAATTATCCACAATCATCACCCTCCGCCCAATTTACTCAATAATTCCTCAAGTTCTTTATTAACTTCATCATCCTCTTCACCAATAATGCCCCTAAACCTTTCGGGATATTTCAACTTAAGGTATGTTTCAACCAACTTGGTTAAACTATCTTCGAGGCGTGATGTGTGTTTATCAAGTGAGCCACCGTCAAGGTCTTCAAATATTCTACTTCTTAAATACCTCTTGAACTTCTCATTAATGAGCGTAAGCAGTAAGCCATCAATAAGGTCATCCATATCGTTAAGTTTTATACCTTTTATCTGCTCTTCGAGTAATGGACAATATGTTAAGTCTGGATTGTATGCTGGACACTTATCCGACATAATACAATTATGACAACCAAATGCAGATACTTTAACACGTTTGGGTATGGTATGTGAATTATTGCGATACGTCTCAAATACAATAATGTTGAAGAATGCCTTGTCCCATGTTATCTTCTTGGTGTCAATAATGCTGTTAATGTTCAGACCAAGTGTTTCAATAGGTTGTTCCCATTGTCTAACGAACTTTTCCCACTCTGTCTTATTAGCTTCTCTAACATTAATGTAATCCAACTTACCCAACTTATTGAATAGTGTGATACCAGACCTCATTACGCCATTCCAAAATGTGACTATAAACGTATCAATGTTCTTATTGTGGATATCAGTAGTGAAACTCTGTGCACGTGAGTAGCCATACCATACAACCTCGTTAATGCCACGTTCTTTAGCGATACGGGATACGGTTCTAATGTCAATATACTCATCTGGCTGTATTGCCAATATGCCACTGTTTGTTAATGCAACATCAATATCGGTCTGTTTCTCATACATTACTGCAACGGGTGAAGGTGCATTATCGAGTATCCAATCACGCATTAAGTCACTAAGTTCATCCTCTGGTAAATATTCAATGGTTACGTCAATAATATCCTTACCCTTAAGTTCATTAAACAGCCACTCAAGATATTCTTGCCATTTTTCATATCCCATATTCTTTGGTGGTTTTGTATCGAGCCATACAGTAATGCCATATTCTTTAAGCTTAGCAATATCGGTAAACTTCTTCACCTTGTATTGGTGCAGTAATGAGGCATTAATGACAACGCCATCAATCTTCAGACCATTATCCAATAATGATAGCAATCGACGGATGACATATGGTTGTCCAAACCCATCATATAATATCTTCACTTTGTTTCACCTTTTCTAATTCTTGTTTCATTCTTGCATATTCCCATTCTAAATCACGTATCAAATCTATCGCAACTCTCAGCTCTTCTGCGAGTGGTTCTGTTCCATGAGATAGCCATAATGCACATGCAAGTGCTTCTGCTTCGAGGAGTCTGCCCTCTATATATCTAAACTTTTCTATCGGACAGTATTTTTCTAATTTTTTCCTTATTTCATCATATCTTTCATCAGCTCGCATCTCTTCTCTCATTCTGGACATAAGCTTTAATGTGCCACTATCAACATCTACTTTGTCATCTAATGATGCTCTAATTTCAACTACCAAGTTCTCATTTTCATCTGCTTTACTGTTTACAACATAATGCTTCGTTATGGGGTCTCTCAAATATTTCCAGTAGTATTTATATCGTTTAGGTATCGTTATCTTTATATGTTCTTCATCAGCTTCAATAATGAAATCATACAAGCCAGATGTATGTAATATGCTTCTAATTGTATGTTTATTTTCTTCCTTATTTACCAAATTAAACACTTCAGTAATAAAACCAAACATTATCTAAACCTCCTCGATACGCACTAATATCGCCTCACATATTATATATTTTCCAACATATTGGAAATGTTCATAATCTCCTCACGAGTATTTATATACCCTTTCATTTTATGGCATTTTTGGTTCATTTAACCCGCCCTACATGGCAAAATTCATATACTTTCGATAAGGTGGTATGCATCCGAGTGATATCCTACCTGATTTTAGCCAATACGACTTTATATGAGCTTATTTAAAAGACAGCTTTAGAACTCTTATCTGGACTAATGGAGTATTCTGGTGGCTTATCTCCATATTGATTATCAATTTTTCCATATGGGGAATTCTTATCATGCCACCATTCGGGGTGACTACTAATGTGTATTAAGTAAACCATTAAGTTATCAGTCTCAAAATCACAATATGGGCATTTATACTTCATTACTGCTCACCATATACCATTTTCAAAAACTGTAAGAACATTTTGGCATGTGTTTCATCAAAGTAAAAAACATCCATTGGTTCACTTAATTCAAATCGTATTCCCATTTTATCCTCATCGATTTCGTATGATGAGCATGTCAAGTATATCGGAACTCTACCACGATATGCAACAACAAACTTTATTGATTCCCCAACCTCACTCATTATCTTCACCCCACTTATACTTCAATACCTTCTTTATGTGCGATGCGATACGCTTATTGACCACATCATCTAAATCATCAGCATTAAACACCTTGTGGAGTGAACCATAATGTTCAAGTAATTTTGTTGCAGTTGTATCACCAATACCTTGGAACGCCATAAGTATATCTTTAACCTCATGTCGTATATCACGACCAGTCTTCTTAATCTTACTTGGTCTCTTATACTTAGTTTTGTGTTTACCTTCTACTCTGTCATTAAGGCGATACAGCAACATGATGAAACCAGCCTCATTAGGTAACATTATTGTCTGGATACCATGTTCAATACAATGTGCAATAAACCCCATTAATCGTGCCTCATTAAGTCTTTTAGATTTCAGCAGTGGATACGGATTACCGTGTATTGCCAGTATTGGTGTATATCCTTCATCATCACGTAATTGTTTCAATCTCTCAAGCTGTTCCCATATGCGACCAGAGTTTAATGAGTTTGCAAAATCTGAAAACGTTTTACGTTCAATACTATACTTACCATGTTCACCTTCTACGATATAGTCCACCCAAATACTGTCCACAACATGACCAATAACATGAAACTTCTTGGGTTCACGGGTATCGACAATAATCATTTTCTCATCTCCAACCACTCTAAGTATCGTATATATTTTCTCATCGCAACAACATAATTACGCCTAACATATTTATTTTCCTTCCACAGTATTGACCTTATCACATCTTCATCAAGTGGGACATTGTGTCGTAACATTCTCTTAACATGTGATACTATTGATTGTGCATATGAGCACGTTAGTTTCTCATGCTGTGTTAGCCATATATAGAATTCTTCTAAATCACCGTGCATTAATCATCACTCCACACATGATATCTGAATGTGTAATTAACTGGTTGCGATAATGCACTCTTAATCTTCTTTAACGTCGTATCAATGCTGACATCAGTGAATATTCTCTTTTGGAATAATTCATTAATCATCACTTTTTCATCGTATGAATAAGCAGATAATGAGACAACTGACGTTATTGTTTTCCATATATCGTGGTCAGGTATCCTCAGTAAAAACAACATTCTCAATACATTTTGATTATCATACTTATAGACATCAACATCCTTTAACAGCTTTGCAACAGTATGTCTCATATATGTCCCCGCTATCATATCATCCCTAAAGAAGAATATGCCATTATGCTTTGACATATTATCAATAAATTTCTTAAATCTTTGTGAAAGTTTTGCATGTTTAAATTCATTAAGGAGGGCATACTGAAGAATTATCAAATCGGGATACCACCTACTGAAATATAAATACGGGTCTCTATCATGAATTAACTTTCTATACATTAATGGTGTGTGAATGTGTTTTGTGTTCGATACGATATTGATGACATACATCAAGTATGGATCAATTGCATATTCATCTCTTATCTGATAGAGGTAGCCTCTATAAAAATCATCATATTCAACTTTACCAGTTGCTATCTTGCTTAACACATTAACGACATTATCCATTGTGACCACCTCATTGGAATACCATATCTGCAAAGACCCCACGGAAGTATTCAAGCACCATTTTCTCAGGTTCGGTATATGTAAAGTCATTGTCGATATTGTAAACACTACCTTTTTCATTAATCATTCTCTCGACAGTCTTATTGATATCCATGAGAAAATCAATAGGTTCATAATCGATATTGTATTCTTTCAGCATTAATTTAACATACATGTCGAGCAAGTTGGCAATATTCTTCTTCTTTGCCAGCAGTAATGTGTCTGGAAATCTAAACTCAATCTTATGGAATGGGACTAAATCGTTGTAGTTGTAAGAGGGAACAAATACTGCTGGGTAATCGGATTTATCTTCTTTATAGTGGTATTGCGAGGTGTAATATCTTCTGAAGTATGATGACCTCGTTAATGGTGGATACGTAAATGTTGCAGTATAGTATAGAATGGGGTAATAAAACTTAATCACATTATTAATTGCATTCTTGCATAGTTTAGCTGGCATTGACTTAGCCCTCTTCGGGTGGTTAGTAAATGTAATATGTGTCGAAATTTTACCGAAGTGTTTCTTTATTTGTCTTGCCCTTAATCCTTCAGTTTTCTTTATCCCACGCATTATTGTGTATACAATATCTGCCGCATTATCGACATCGACATTATCGAGAGTTTCCCCAATCGGTATCGGTAATGTTACAAACTCTGCACCACATGAGATATCATCATAAATCTTAAAGAACCACACACCATCTTTGGTTGCAACCTGCTGTCGTTTAAGAAAAGCATATTTAACATTAAGCAACTTATCCCTATAACGTGATATTGACCAATCAAGTAATGGTGTTTCTATTTCGAATGAAACATAGAACATTATATCACCCCAGTAATGCTTTTATCGCATCACCAATTTCAAGTTTGATTATATATATACCACCTCTCATCTTACTTACATGTGGTTTCATACCTCTCGCTTTCAGTAATATTTTTGTTCTCGCATCCTCTCCCTTTACCCATATTGCAATCTTATCTTTATATAGACAAACTTGATAAGCATTATCACGAATTACTTCCTTCAACTCTTCATACATACCTTACACCCCCTCAATCTTATGGTCGATAACACCATACCTGAAACACAATTCTTGCCAATGGCAGTAGCGACATAAGAATGACGGAACTCTTGGTGGTGGAACATCATCTTCAAGTGCTTTTTTCAGTATTGCCAATCTGGTCTTGAACATTATCTCAATATCATCATAGTCTTTGGGTCTTATTGGAAATACAAACACACGAACAATCTCATCATTACCGATACCAGTATCTTTCAATATGTATATGACCGCACCGTAGTTTGCCTTAATGCCTTTAGTCTTCCAAAACATTAATGCGTAATACATTATCTGTATCTTGTGATGTTCATATGGTCGTGAGGGAAGTTTACTGGTTGTCTTCTTATCCAAAATAATGAAGTTGTCATCAATCCATAATGCTTCATCGAATGTTCCTTTAACACCCATATATTCAACTGGAACTTCATGCATTTGCGTTATTGGTAATTCATGTATCTTCTTACCTATCCAGAATGTCATTATCTCACGTTCAGTAAGTGCACCACTATTCTTTATCTCACCATCAGCATCCTCATACTCGATACGTGAACCAAACTTAATGTTGAAAAAACTCCTTCTAACACAACCATGTGTTAAATCTGACACATGGATGCCACTTCTGTCTTCTTCTAAGTCCTTAATGACTTTTTGCATGAATATTGACTTGATAATGTCAGCATATGTTTCTTCGACAGTCACATTAAACCACCCTTATATTGACTTTATATTCACCAACAATATTCGATACCTCAGTATAGAAATTCTCAATATCTGAAATACGTATACCCTCTGGCATTACCACAGTAATGTATATTGTTTTCCCACTGAAGCCATCCAAAAACACGTGGATACCATATGCTTCTGCAATCTTTACAATGTTGTCATAGATATCACTAAGTCTCTTCTTACGTCTAAAGATACGTTCAATAATCTCAATCATAAACATCACCAATATTAGTTAAGAGGGGAAATCCCCTCAGAGCGTAATGTTATCAATCTCTTCAACCACTGGATATACGTATTCACCCTCGACCTTAATGTATTTGCTAACGTCTTCCAAACTTGAACCCAAGTTCGCAAGCATATTTTCGAACAATACTTTTCTCAACTTACCCATACCCTTTAAGTCAGTCAGCAAGCGATACACATCAGGGTTCATCCTTATTACCTTTGGTGCTTCCCTCAGTATCTCCAGCTCATATACTGAGAACTCAAGTCTGTCCTTATAGCCTTTCTTTAACCTACCACGTATTTTTACTTCATCACCAATGTTCACATAGTTATCGAGAGTTGTGGGTGAACCAACAACAAATACCTCACCAGTTCCATCATTAACGATGAACTTATGTATCTTCAATTCGACTGGTTGTTCTTGCCCACTATTGAGGTGTTCGCAACCTCTCTTGACACTTCTTTTACAAACGGGACAACCCTCATATGTAGCTGGGTCATATACATCAACAACCACACCTTTAATGGTCGCCCATTCATTAAGTTCAAGGTCTTTAATCTGAACAATTTCACTTCTTTTCTTACCTAACACTATTCTATTGTATAGTTTCTTAGCGAGTTCTAAGTTGGTCGCATAATCTGGGTAGTTCTCTTTCATCCACTCCAAAATCTCAACATCCGTCGGCAATTAAATCACCACCTTACAACTTTCTAACATCAATCAGCCAGTTCCCATATTAATTCTTTACCATCCCATACCAACTTTGCAAGGAGAACATTATCGCTATCAATCTCCCACTTACCAGAGGCGACAGTAATATAACCATGTTTTCTAAACTCCAAGAGCTTATCATAAATGCTCTTATTGACAATACCCGTTGCAACTAATATATCACCCAAGTATAGTTCATCCCCACGTCTATCATAACATTCAAAGCACTTGCCCAAGAACTTCTCATTAAAGACATAAACATCATACCACGCTATCTTCCTTCCGACCATTACTGGGATACGATAGTGAATACTGTTATCAGTATCTATCACCTTATCTTCTTCCTTACGTCTTAACCATCCAGACATATAATCACCTCAACCACATACATTACTTGGGAAGTTCATTATCACGACAACAAAACCATCACCATTTAAGACAATATCTGGTGTTTTTGCGTCCCTCATTACTGTGGTAAACTCATCGAGCATATCAATATCACATAGCCATTTTATCAATTCGGCAAGTCCTTCGAATTCAAACGGTTCTCTATATACAACCATACCATCTTCATCAAACCACATCTGCATAGCCTTTATCATTTCACCACCCTCCACTCATTAGAGCTTGCAACCATAGACGCAAGCTTCAGTAAGTCTGACGCAACAATAAACTCGTTAAAGTGTATAAGCTCAGTAACAATCCTTATGAGTTCGTCCTTAAAGACATATGCGTTGGTCGGTATTGCGGTATTGAACCCAAACTCATTACCCAATATCTTCATTGCCTTAACTTCATACTCATCCATTGCTGGTTTGATAAACTCTGTTTCACCAACCTTAAATATAATCTCCAATATACCCACCTCAATATATAATATAGTCCCAAGTATTTCAAATGGTTTGTGGTCATTACCCAAATTTGTGTAATTACTAAAGAAATTTTTCAAAGTTGGTGTTTTTTGTGTGTATAGGTCGGGTGAAACGATGAAAATTTTCAAACGGGACGATACGATGAAAATCATAATGAGATATTTTGCTTATTTTGGACATTAAAGGTATTATGTGACTGTTTTTAAGTTTCAAAAATATCGATGAAATAATGTCTTCTTTCATGAAATAAAGCGATGTGCTCAGTTTTTGATATTTTGAATATGGGGCAAATTTCATGATTGCACTCACGCATCACATTATTGATGAACATTATTGTGCATTGAGATATGCATCCAATGTTGATTGCCTACTATATACTGATGACAGTATGCGACTTATTGGTCTCATTACATAGGTCTCCCAATAGTAGTTATAATTGAACACCAAGTCATCGAAGTTAGTGAGGGGTGTTATTGGAACAACATCCCCATTAGCGAATACAAACTGTATGGTGTTATCGACTGGTGGATACCCTTGCTCTATTGCAATCTCATATGCTCTAATGTGTGGTGCAGTAGACTTGTAATCATCGATATTGTCTTTAACACCAACGCTGATAATGAGTTGTTCATTAAACTCCCCACGTCTCATGCGTCTCTCTATGTCATTAAGGTATTCGTATATGGTGGACTTGGATGCACCATTAAGTATCATGTTAATGACACTCTCCATTACAATCTTAGTTATCTCTGGTGCATCTCCACGTCTTAACTCAATGCCTTTGTAGATAACTTTACCGTCAGTAGTGAGACCAATGTATCTTTTCTTTGCGGCTTTCTCACCACTTGCTGATTTGACCAGTATAAACTTCTTAAACACACACTCAACTTTAACACGATATGGGTGAATGTATGTATTGATTAAATGCTCGATAGCATATGGGTCTCTATCCTCTAAGAGAAGCATTA
>Ga0190313_1001203_pt1 | contig 14118 bp, 15 predicted proteins | sample 4870071011_MG_FD_169989 | JGI IMG/M metagenome (GOLD analysis project Ga0190313, IMG submission 169989) | Hydrothermal vent sediment bacterial communities from Southern Trench, Guaymas Basin, Mexico - 4870-07-10-11_MG | ecosystem: Environmental > Aquatic > Marine > Hydrothermal vents > Sediment ...
TTCTCTCCTCATCCACATTACACCACCCAGTCATCTATAGGAGGTAGAGATTTACACACCCTTATATAACCATGGAATAGAGAATACTTAATATCCTTACATATATATTGAGAATATGGTAGATGAAGAAGGTTGGTATTACTGACTTAGATGATGACTGACACCAGTACTGATAATCAATTAAGTGGTGTATACTATTGTCTGAGGAAATTATTGAGGAGGGTTCTCCTGTTCTCATAGTTATTGATAGAAAGAGAAGATTCTTGATAAGGGTATGCAAAAACAAGATCTTTGGTACGGATAAAGGTTACATAAAGCATGATGATATCATAGGCCTACCCTACGGATCATATGTTAGGACTAGTCAGGGTGTTAAGGCATATCTACTAAAACCCCTACATCATGATTATCTCTATGGATATAAGAGGATTACACAGGTGATCTATCCAAAGGATGCTGGCTACATGGTATATCTATCAGGTATAGGGCCTGGTTCAAGGGTTGTTGAGGCAGGTATAGGTACTGGGTACTTGACAACGTATCTAGCCAGTATTGTTGGAGAGCATGGTCGGGTATATGGTTATGAGATAAGGAAGGAGTATATAGAGATTGCTTGTGAAAACCTTAGGTTATCCGGATTAATAGACCGTGTGATGATCAGACATGCAGATATAAGAGAGGGTATTGCTGAAAGGGATGTTGATGCTGTATTCCTAGACCTACCTGATCCATGGAATGTGGTTGATCATGCATATAATGCATTAAAATCGTCTCACCCTATAATAATCTATGTACCAACGATTAACCAAGTTGAAAAATCCGTCCTAGCATTAAGACGGCATGGAGGATTCATAGATATCCGTGCACAGGAGATAATTCTTAGAAACTATATAGTTGAGAAAAACGCTACTAGGCCTGAGCCTTTCATGGTTGGTCATACTGGCTATATAGTGTATGCGAGGAAAGTGTCTAGGGATAGTCTTTAGATTATCTATGTTCTCCTATAACGTATAAGTAGATTGTATGTGTGATGAAGTTCTTATCACGTACATCAACAACTGTCTTGGGGGTCCAACCAGGTATTCTAAACTCGTGAGAAACTACTCTAGCACCATACCTAAGCTCCCGTTCAAGCTTAGGCTTAAGCCTCTCATTAACGCTTGTAAGGAGGAATAGGGTGACTATAGTGGCTTCACTAATATCTACCTCAAACATGTCACCATGTATAATAATAACACGGTCCTCGACACCGGCCTTCCTGATATTCTCTAGAGCTTCCTTAACCTTATCCTCTCTAATCTCTACCCCAATAGCTTTCCTAACACCAAATTCCTTAGCTGCAATAACTAGTATCCTACCATCTCCGCATCCAAGATCATATACTATATCGTTGGGACCAGCATTAGCTACTTTAAGCATCTCTCTAGCAACAGGCTCTGGTGTTGGTACGTATGGTACTGTGACACTATATGTGGTCATATGATAGTTTATCCTCCCTCAATCTCTTTAATCCTTGTAATCACTAGTTCTTTAGCTTTCTCATAGTCTGGCTGTAGAGCCTCGTTTAAGGGCATTTGTGATAGTATGAGCTTTATACTTTCATCATCAAGTTCGGCTAGTAACTGTGGGATCCATGCCATACCGAACTCATCCGTATCTCCATATTCTGTCAGTAATACGTAGTCTTCATACCTAACCTCCTTATCAAGTCCTAGTTCACTAGTTACTTCATCAACTAGTTTAACCCATAGATTATGTAGTGGGTGATGTGTTGCAGAGACTAGGATCAATTTCTTAATCTTAGGCATGCCTCTTACACCTACATGTCTTTCCTTCAATACCTATGAGGAGTAGAGTAGAATATAAAATTATGGTATCCATTGGGTCCAGTAATGGCCTAGTCCTCACAGAGAATCTTATCTAAGTAGCCAATGATCCCTACACACTGACTAGTTAAATAACTTATTTTGCCAAGACTAATGATCTTAAAGGATTTATTAGTTACAGATACAAGTTTACCAAGATCAGATGTCCTATGTAAGCCTAGGAGGAAGCATTTACTACTACATAGTTTAAGTAGATCCTTCAAACCAGTCTCATTTAATACAAGTATCTCTTCACATCTATCCAGAGGCCTATATAGTATCTTAACTAGACTATCTAGTCCATAGGTTTTTATATTGATACAATTAAATTTGCCACAGACCCTAGACTCCAACTTATCGGGGTACTCGATAATATAGATCGCTATATAGTTGTTGTGGAATTCATTGAGGGATTTGAGTATACGATCTATAATATCGTATCGGGTGAAATGGGTTGTCTGCTCATAAAATATGAAAATAGGTGATTCATTAGATTGGCTGGGGCTTTGGTTTTCTCTCATGTTCGGGTCTAACCTTCACGATACCTAGGTATATAGCACAACTAACACAATAACACTTGGTGACAGGATACTTCATTATGATAGCACCTTTCTTCTCAAGCTCTCTAGCCAACTGTGGATCTACTGGTGAATACATACGTGTGACACATATAGCCTTATCCCTAGGTACAAGTCTACCGCACTGGTCACATTGTATCATTTCAACCCTTCCTTTAGAACCCTTATGTCTACCACGGCTCTCCCTCTTCTTGGGCATCTGTTATCACCCTCTACACGATGTCTAGTTGCTACTCTTTAGCATAGAAGTTTATTAAACATATTGCTTCTATGAAGGAGCTATCTTGATCCAAAGAATGATTCTAGCCTACTTAAGCCTATAATATCATTCCAACGTACACCAAATGCTTGTAGTAGTTGCTCTAAAGCACTACGTATATGCTCGATATATTTATCAGGATCGATCTCATATAGTTTAGCCAACTGTATAGCCTTAACACCATCCTTACCCTTAACCTTTACAAAAGTTATGATATCTCCGGGCAGAACCTGTATACCATGATATGTTAGCTGGAGAGCAACCTTTACATGCTGTGGCTTATTCTTCTTATACTCCTCCAAAGGCTTTGATAACGACACTTTAAAGGCTAGCTTGTCAAGTGTAAGCTCCTTGTTCTTGAGCTGTATATACAGCGTCTTAACCTGCTCATGAAGCCATTCCTTAAACAGTATAAAGTCTCTTGGGGAACGGGCTGAACGAAGTTTCTCAATAATCTCTGTCAATAACTCCTTTAGGAATGTAGGTGTATTCCTTTTCTTAGCAACAAGACCCTTAATCTCAATACCACCATCAGTTAGTACACCTACATAGTTCTTCTTTAAACCAGTAAACAGTACATAGTGAAATACTTTATCAAGCTCTATCTCCAGACCAAGTTTCCTAGAAACCCATTCCTGCAACGCATTTGTTTGTTCCTCTGTAGGTGCCCATAGGAATATGGAGTCCGTGTCACCATAGAGAACCTTAATCCCTATATCAGCCGCCTTCTGCAATATGCTATAGAGAGCCCTCCTACCGAGAGCTGTCACACTCTCTGCAACTGCTGGTGCATATAATGGGAAGTTTGCTGCACCAAATACTCCATAGCTAGCATTTATGAATACCTTCATAGCTCTCTGTACAACATCATACCAGCTTCTCTCAACCTCACTCAAACCCTTGTCCTTAGCCTTCTTCTTATAAATATGTACACGGAAATCTCTTAGTAAGCCAGTTATTTGGGCAATAAGACCGGGTTTATCAAGGCATATCTTATGTACCTTAAATCCTGATTCATCCTCTGCATAGATATAGTCTTTACATTCCTCTACATTGACTGTCTCGTAGCTAAGATTATACTTTTTAATAATACTCGGATATAGCGATGCTATATCAAGTACTACAACGTTAAAGAAGATCCCTATGGGAGGCTCTATAACTAGTGCACCAGCATACTTCTTACCCTGAATGGCTGCTTCAGTCTTGCTAATACCTCCCTTAGCACTCCTAATATCATCTGGCTCCGGTATCAGGAATCCACGACGTCTATGCTCCCAGTAGAAGAGATTCTGAATCCACTTGGATATGGTCTTTCTACATATATCTTCAATACTTGTCTTAGATATACGTGCAAGTAGTATCATAAGCTTCCATACAAGCTCGTTATTGAATGTTGTCAAATTCAAAGTAAGCTCTGCATCACGATAGTTATATGCTATGAGTTCACCATAGGATAGCTCACCAATATTCCTATCAACAACTATCTTTGAAATACCCAGTAAAGCTGATGCAATAGCATCAAGTGTAAACTCCTGATACCGGGCTCCAAAAGCATATGTCTGTACAGCACGGTTCTTAAAGAACCTATATAGATCAAGGTGTATACTTGCCTTAATCCTAATCATATCCTCTCCAATATGCAATGGTATATACTCATTCGGTACACCAAGCTTCAAAGCCCTATGGTATAGGTAGTTAAGATCAAAGTTATCACCATTAAATGTAAGTACAACAGGATACTCATTCATAACCCTAAAAGCCTCAAGAATCAATGTATACTCGTCCTCAAAGAACTCAACAACAGCATCAACCGGAAACTCCGGCGGAAGATCTTTTTCCCATCCATGCCCACGGGCTAGAACGAGAACTCTCTTATAGCCATCATTACCTACCAAAGCTATACTTATGACTGGGTAACTCGCCATTGATGCCTGTGGTACTCTACCACGAAATGGTGTATAGACCTCTATGTCTATAGCCAGTCTCCTAACAGGTGGTGGTTTCTCTTCAAACATTGGTATCCATTGAAGAGCTAGTTGTTGTGTCTCCTTATCCTCGTTTTTAAAGATCTCTTTTACCTTCTTAACAGTCTCTTCCTCAATTGATGGAGTAACTAGTATGAAGCCATTACCACTATCCATACTATATCTCATACCAGGTATGAGTCTTCGGTCAAAGACATAGTTATCATGATATTTTATCTTAGCCTCCCATGCCCTAGGTACTTTATTCCTTAGTGATACAACTGCTAGTGGATCCTTGGTGACGATTTTCGTCATACGCCTAAACCTATTATTTAAAGGATCGAATTTCTTAACCACCTCTAGTCTTTCAAAACTCTTATGACGTATTATCTCAGTTCTCTTCTCAATATCCTCTGGAGGAAGATCTGTTAGGAAATAGGGCTTATGATCGGTTGGATCATGTACTAGGTACAGCTGGCTACCGTCTTCAGTCACGAATTCAAGTACAGCTTTACCAGATGCACCATCATAGTATACTCCAAGTAGGTACATTGGTTTCTTAACGCCTTTATACTCAAACACCCTTGTAGGGTATATGTTATATGCATCACCAACTTTAGAGATTAGCATGGCTTGGCTCCCTTAACACTAAACCCTACCCTCTTTTATCAACAATATAGCCTCAGCAAGATCACCTTCTGCCTTGATAAGTGCCTTTTCAGCTAACTCCCTACTAGCACCTGTCTGCTCCATGATAAACTCTATATCCTCCTCACTAACCTCTATATGTGGCTTCTCCTCTACAGCACCACGTTCTCTCTCAATATATCCCTTACCAGTTATTTGGAAGATCTTTTGTTTACCAGCATCAATCATTAGTACAGTGGGCGATTCTATGACAAGCTCCTTATCCCTAAGCCTAATGATCACTTCATCAACATCCTTGATCTCCTCAAGCCCTATCCCCATACGCTTCAACATACGCTTAAGCTCTCTAGGAGACATTCCAGGAAACACTATTCCTCCCTCCCCATAGAATCTATTGGAGGCCTTGTTTTAGAACCTATTCCCAAACCCGGGATACCTATACTTAATAAGGGGCTTGATCAATAGTAGTCTACACCGGGTATGTAGGCTAGGGTGGACTGGTATGGTGGTTGAACTACGAATACTTGGTAGTGGTGGTGAGGTCGGTAGAGCAGCGATCTATGTAAGGGATAAGAGTAGGGAGAAAGGGATACTTCTAGACTATGGTATAAATTTTGATGAGGAGGGTAGACCACGGTTTCCAGAGCATATCAGGCCCATTGATGTAGCTGGTGTAATTGTGTCACATGCCCATCTGGACCATATAGGTGCCGTACCACAACTATACATATCGGCTAGTCCATTAACAGTCATGACTAGGCCCACGCTTGAGATTGGCGAGATGCTTATAAGGGATTTCATAAAGATCTCTGGCTACTACATAGATTATGAGGAGGGGGAGCTTTCACTCATGATTGAGCATAGTCTCTTACTAGACTATGGTGAGGAGATCGAGGTTGACAAGTATAAGGTTATGTTCACTAATGCTGGACACATACTTGGTAGTTGTCTAACATACCTTGAAACCCCAGATGGACATAGGATACTGTATACAGGTGATACAAACACTATACAGACATGGACATTGACAAAGGCAGAGCTATGGCCTATAAAGATAGACACCTTAATCATAGAATCAACCTATGGAGGAGTAAAACATCCACCACGATACGAGACCGAGAAACAACTTGTAGATTCCATAGAGGAGGTTATAGACAATAATGGCGTAGTACTCATACCCGCATTCAGTGTAGGTAGGAGCCAAGAAGTAATATCACTAGTCACGGCCGAGCTACCCCATGTACCAGTATTTCTAGATGGTATGTCGAGAGAGATAACGGATATCTATCTAAAGAATAAGAAGTTCCTAAGAGATCCGGGGATGTTCCAGAAAGCTGTAGAGAATACAAGGTTTATACGTGGATGGCAGGATCGTAGGAAGGCTTGGAAAAGACCATGCGTGATAGTATCCTCGGCAGGCATGTTAAAGGGAGGACCAGCACTATATTATCTGAAGAAGATAGCTGATAACCCTAGAAATGCTGTCTTCCTAGTTAGCTACCAGAGTCCAGATAGTCCGGGACATGAGATCCTAGAGAATGGGCGTATAGAGGATCTTGGTCTTGAGATAAAGGCTAGGCTCCAATGGTTTGATCTATCTAGCCACGCTGGATGTGATGGGTTACTGGAGATCATGTATCATTATAGACATAGTCTTGAGAATATAGTGATAGTACATGGAGATGATGAGTCAAGGAGTAAACTAGCAGAGCTAGCACGGGAAAAGATCGGTGATGACGTGAACATCTATAGGCCCGGTAATGGCGAGAAGCTGGAGCTCTAGTAATAAACTACCTCGATCCCCGGAGCCTTTGTCTTGATCTCATTAAGGAAGCTATCGAGCTCGTTTATCGGCACCTTGATCGTGTAGAGATACCTCCTTGTCCGAGCCTTAACCTTAGCATACCCCTCCTCCTCATAAGTCTTAACACGTATCTCCATAGCCCTCTCCACAACCTTTAGGAAATCCTCCTTACTATAGAGTTCAACCGGCATCCCCGAAACACCACCAAGACAGCCCTAGGCTATGGTATAGCAATCAAGAATAGTAGCTTATAAGGTTTCCCCAGAAACAATAACTAATAAGAGAGTCCAGCTATAGATAGATAAGGACGGGAAAGGCGGGCCCGTCGTCTAGCCTGGTTAGGACGCCGCCCTCACACGGCGGAGGCCCGGGGTTCAAATCCCCGCGGGCCCACTAGATCTTTTCTCCCCGATAATAACATAGATGTATAAATTTTAGGGAGTTATATGCAAGCAGTATATTTATGAAGGATTTATTTATGATTCTGGAGGGGACTAGTCTATAGGATCTTTGAGTAAGATTTTTTAATGAAAATAGTGTATTCAATAAGAAAGTGTATGGCGACAATCTATGGAGCACCCATATAGTCCTCCTGTTAGGACTACTCTTAAGGATGGAAAGCTTTCTCTTAGGGCTGAGTAGATTGAGGCTATATTAAGACACCGAGATCACCAGTGCTAGATAGACCTTATGAGCCTAAGGTTGTTGAGCTACGTAATGGGTTGCGTATGGTTGTTAGGATGGCTAGGGATGAAGATATACCTTTGATACTAGGTGTTCTCTTGCTGCAGCTCGGACGTATGCTGAAGTACTAGCTCTTGTTAGGAAGAGGATTAAGGGTGAATGGATACAGATCGGTGTATTGGAGACGGGCGAGCTTGCAGGTATTGTGAATGCTAGGTTATGGAATGAGGATGTAGTGGTAAGCCTCCATACAATAGTGTTCAAACGAGGCATTGGCACTGGTACACCACTCTACCTAGCTAAGCATCTTGACTAGCTAGGGATAAGTGTTTATATTTTAATCAGTCTCGCAGGGCTTCATCATAGAGCATTGCTCTACGGTATCGGTGGTTTTCATCATCAGTATCCAGGTTATAGGTAAACGAGTTAATAAAATAGTTTAATGGAAATATCTTTCTACTTTTTAATCCAATCACTAAACTCCTTCTCAATATCTGGCGGACGTGGTTTCTCAGCGATCTTTAGTAGTTCAGGGGGTACAGGTCTTGTTCCAAGCTCTCTTATATACTGATTTGATATAGGTTCCCACTGCCCCCTGGTATTGTAGAATACACGTGCACCACCAAGCTCACGCTGGTACTCTGGATAGGGTTTCTATAGTGTAGCTGGTTTTATAGCTCCCATACGGAATCCATAGTAGCTCTCGAAGACTGTCCACTACTCCTTTACTCCTAGTACATCAAATGCATACTCCATCTTAGCTAATTTAAAATACCAGATTAAGGATGTTTCTCAGAAACCCGAGTATGTTATGGTTATTCTATCACTAAGCTGGAGACTACATGTTCTCTTAACTAGGTTTCTCTACACACTCCCTAAGTAGATCATGTGTTTTGATTACCCTATAAGCTAGTTTTGAGGATATACCAAGTGTATCAACTAGATCCTTTACAGTAAATTTAGCTCCAGCATTAGCTTCTAAACGAGATAGTTCTTCAACAGGTTTAGATGGCACTGTATATGTGGATATTCTTGTCCTCCTAACTACGACAACTATGTATGTCATACCTATACGGAATACATAGTATCTCCTGACAATACATCTATTAAGGAATAATTCTTCGAGAAAACCTCTATAACCACTAGATACTCTAAACCTACTATCACGTCTCTTGATAATACCATATTTAACAAGCCACCATAGAGCCCGTTTAAGCAATGGGCCTCGAATACCTAGTATTTGTTTAAGTTCACCATAATCGATCTCTCCATAGCTATATACATGATATAGTACTGGTAGGAGCCATGGTCTCTTGGTAATTAGCTGTAAAAGCTTATCCCTTGATACTATTTCTCCATACAATCTATCCACCCATATAGTCTCCAAGGAAAACAATATACGCACCCATTTATAATACTGTAAGACTAGCCTTAACTTGTAGGATAGACATGAAGAGGTGTATTCCATGACTGAGTATAAGGTTAAGGACCTAGGACTAGCTGAAAAGGGCAGGTTAAAGATAGAATGGGCTGAGAAACAAATGTCTGTCCTAATGCTTCTTAGGAGGAAGTATAGTGAGAAGAAGCCCTTTAAAGACCTTGTCATTGGAGCAGTACTCCATGTTACTAAGGAGACTGCCGTCCTAGTTAAGGCGTTAAAGGATGCTGGTGCAGAGGTGTGGCTTGCAGCCAGTAATCCATTGTCTACACAGGATGATGTTGCAGCAGCTCTTGTAGAGTATGGTATCAACGTATTTGCATGGCGTGGTGAATCTAGTGATGAGTACTACTGGTGTATCCGTAGGGTAGCAGGTGCTGAACCCGATATTATATTGGATGATGGAGCCGATCTGCATGCTGTGCTCCATAGCGATTACCCAGAGCTTGCATCAAGGCTTATAGGTGGTACTGAGGAGACTACAACTGGTGTTATAAGGCTTAAGGCTTTGGAGAGAGATGGACTCCTCAAATACCCTGTTATAGCTGTTAACAATGCTTATACGAAACACCTATTCGATAACCGCTATGGTACTGGACAAAGTACTTTCGACGGCATATTAAGGGCTACAAACACCTTGATCGCTGGCAAGGTTGTTGTTGTAGCTGGCTATGGATGGGTTGGCAGGGGTATTGCCTTGAGAGCACGTGGACTAGGGGCTAGGAGGGTCATTGTTGTTGAGGTTGATCCTATTAGGGCTCTGGAAGCAGTATTTGACGGATTCGAGGTAATGCCCATGATCGAGGCTGCTAGGGTAGGCGATATATTCATTACAGCTACTGGTAATAAGAAGGTTATACGCCATGAACACTTCATGGTTATGAAAGATGGTGCTCTACTAGCTAATGCCGGGCACTTTAACGTAGAGATCTGGATACCGGATCTAGAGGAACTAGCTGTTGAGAAGAGAGTGATTAGAGAGAATGTTACAGAGTATAGGCTTAGAGATGGACGTTCACTATATCTGCTTGCTGAGGGTAGGCTCGTTAATCTAGTAGCTGCTGAAGGGCATCCAAGCGAGGTTATGGATATGAGTTTTGCTAACCAGTTTATGGCTGTGAAATACCTATATGATAATCGTGGTAAGCTACCGCCTAAAGTACTTAACCCACCCTATGAGATAGATTCTATGATTGCCCGTATGAAGCTTGAGACCATGGGTATAGAGATAGAGAAGTTGACGGGTGAACAAGAGGAATACCTTAGATCATGGAGGCTCGGTACAAGCTAGACATCATTACTATAGAATAGGTTAAAAATCCTTATTTTAACCAGTATTTCAAAACTAGAGTTAACCTACATGATAAGTTATATATCCCTCTAGAACTATTTAGTAAATACTAGGTATTTGGGCCCGTAGCTCAGCCAGGTAGAGCGCCCGGCTCATATGAGCCAAGATTAACTGGGATACCGGGTGGTCGGGGGTTCAAATCCCCCCGGGCCCATTCTTTTCTCTTCAATAAAATGGTTAGTACCTCAAGAACTTCTATGTATTATATAGGGAAAACTATGTTAAAAACTATATCTTTAATGCATCTATTGTTTTGAGTAATTCTACTAGTTTATAGTATGCATAAGCTTTTGATACGGACTTGGCGTCTCTAGGTCCTGGCTTCTTCATGAAGAAGGCGTTTACCTCATATACTGTGCCCTTAAACCCTCGTTCTACAGCGATCTTGCCTATTCTTATAAGGTCTACTAGTAGTCCTGCTAGTGCTGGGCTATCGTTTATACGTGCACTAATGAATAGTGAGTCTCTTAGTCCATTGAATGTTATGTATTCTAAATGCATGGCAACATACTTCTTGTCTCCAAGGGGTTCTAGGTATCCAGTTGGCTTTATATAGTGTGGTGCCTTATAGCCTAGTATATCCTCTACAATACTGCTCTTGGTGGACTCCTTCATCTTATTCCTCTCCGGTATGGTTAGTGATAGGAAATCCGTGTTACCACCTATGTTGAACTGTACAATGAATTCCACGAACCGATTTCTCTCAGCCATGTGTTCTAGGAGATCAGCTGTTAATGGCGTAGCGCCAGTTGCACCATCATCTCCAAAGATGACGGAACCTGCTGCCTCAAATAGCTTAACTATAGCTGGGTCATTAGCTAGTGGAGACGGTATAGCATTTATGAATACAGCCCTCCTACCAGTCTCCATAGCGTATCTAGCAACTGCATAGGCGTAGGCATGTGATGCTGATACATCTTCACCACGGCTAATGGCCTCCTCAAGCTTTTCTATTGTCTCGAAAGGTTTTGCTGGTTCCGTAGTTATGATGTTAATGAATACTTCTGGCTCAAGTATTCTCCATTGATCAATTAGTCTATCGATAGCCTTGCTTAGACCAAGTTTTTCCTCTAGACCAACTGGGTTCTTTACAAGCCCTTTGAGGCTCCCGAGATGTATTCCTTCATATATGTTTATCTTCTTCAGCTCCTCTGGTATAGGTAGTGTGTCACCTACTAGACTATATGCTACATCGTATGCTGTCTTACCAACTTTTACTGGGTCAACATCATAGCTTGCAACAAACTCTATATCACTAATGTCATACGGCATTCTATACCGGGAAAACGGTATTCCATATGGTTCTAGTTTGCCCTTCTTAATCCTCTCAACACCAACCATTAAATGGGAGGCAACCATTCCCTGCCCGAATACTACTACCCTAATCACGTCTACCACCCATATATTCCTCTCATAGATTTTTTATGGAGGGTTAGATTAGTTATGGAGAGCTATTTATTGATAAAGGTGAAGATATAGTTTATACTATCTATTATATAATATGTATATGGCCGATCATATATATGTTTTCCCTTAAAGAGCTAGAATATACATGCATTTTATAATAATATAGAGATGTGTAAGTACTGCTATAGAGAGTAATGTATAGTCTATATATCCTAAAATACTGCCTATGAATATAATGAATAATCTTACATCACGTGAGCCAATACTATCTAGATAACCTATTAAGGCTGGATGCACACCAAAGTCATATTGTGCTCTAGTATGTAGGTAGCTCACTAGAAGATCTCCTGATAACGCTAATGAGCCGAGTACTACTATATGAAGTACTGGATAATTAGTCAACGCTAAATAGATCATTAGGGCAATTAGTATAGATAAATCCGCATATCGATCAAGCATTGTATCTACAAAACTACCCTTCTTAGAAACCATACCACGAGCTCTAGCAAGTTCACCATCAACACCATCTATTATTGAGGATAGTTGTACGAGTATACCTGCAGGGATTAGATATCCATGTAGATACAGTGGTAGTGTAGCTATTGCTAATAGGAATGATATAGCTGATACCTGGTTGGGAGTTATTGGTATATTATGTTTAACTATAAATAATGTTATACGTGTAGATATTTTTCTATTGATGTATCTTGAGATAAGCCCATCAGTAGGCTTCCCAACTACCCTTGCCTCTCCCGAACCCCCCACTCCATAAACACCCTATCAATAACCTCTCTCCTAGACCCTCTTACAACTTCTGTGTAATCCCTATATGTATCTATATCAGTCCATGGATAGCCCTCTAGATCGACAATACGTAGCTCCTGCTTAGAGGCAAGGCATTTTAATAGATATGATAGCTCCAGCTTATCAGCTATACATAGGCTATAGGGTAGCTCTGTAGATAGGATATGAACACCTACGTCAACATAATTGTATACCTTAAGCTTCTTACCAATATCCCTAACCCTACCATTGACGACATTGATTAGTGTTGCTTCAGCTACATCGATATACCTTGGACTACTATCACCGCCAAGACATGGTGGTTTAGAACATATTCTCACAAGATCCTTTACTAGACTTGGGGGATATATATGATCAGACATTGAGAGTATAAAGTGCTTGCTCTTAACATATGGTAGTGCAGTTATTAGGCTATAGCCATTCCCCCTTTCAGGGTATCTATTCAGTACAAACTCTATATCAACACTATATCTCTCCAAAGCTTTTTCTAACATGTCTCTATATAGGCTATTTACTACAACAACTATCCTATCAATACCAGCCTGTACTAGTGACCTCACTGGGTACTCTATAAGCTGGAAACCATGTATATTCACGAGAAGCTTATACTCTCCAGAATCCCTATAGAATCTCTCACCATAACCAGCGGCAAGAATCACTGCTTCATCAATCACCATACCCCTACTCTCCCCTACCAAGCATCTTACCTACATCCTCCAGCTTCCTCCTAAGCCTATATGAATTCATAGTATTTAGGTAAAGCACCTTAGTATCCTCTATAAGGCGGCGGCCAACATCAACCTTGTGCCTTACACCAGGCATTAGGGCATCTGGGTAGTTCAGTTTCCTAAGCCACTGGTAGATAGTCTCCATGACGTCAAGATATACCCGTGCTTTCTCATACTCCTCCCTATTAAGTAGGTCTATGATGTATCTCCGGAGTTCACCAATAACATCTCCAAGCCCTTGTAGATAAGGTATATATGGTACGCCCAGTTCTTTAAGACTGGGCATACGTGATTCTACGACCAAGCTATAGAATACATAGGCTTCAACATACTCACTTAAACAATTATATACTAGACCACTATAGAATAGGTCTGGATGATCCCTAAGCCTAGATACTAAAGACCTAACCCTCTCCCCTGCAGAGGATAGGTTATCCCTTGCATCCCCAAGCCTCCCAAGATGGATCATCCTAACAGCTTCACCACTAAACCTTATAATCTCACGACTAAGCCTAATAACCTCCTCCCTAACACTATCCTTAACACCCAGTACATCATCAACAAAAACAATATCCCTAGACAACACAC
>Ga0190313_1001204_pt1 | contig 14116 bp, 11 predicted proteins | sample 4870071011_MG_FD_169989 | JGI IMG/M metagenome (GOLD analysis project Ga0190313, IMG submission 169989) | Hydrothermal vent sediment bacterial communities from Southern Trench, Guaymas Basin, Mexico - 4870-07-10-11_MG | ecosystem: Environmental > Aquatic > Marine > Hydrothermal vents > Sediment ...
ACCAATTAAATTTTTATGAAATTAAATCAGACAGGATTTACTGCCAATATTGATTATTTAAGGTGTGACCCCCTTTTTCCCAAAAAAAACTCGAAACCGGAAATTGTGTATATCAAAAAACAAGCAAAAGCTTTTGGATTACAATTAATTAAAACCCCATCTGCTTAGGGTTAGCTCAAAAATAAATTAGCAATTTTAAGTGTTGAGGCGCCTGGCCGGCAAGGCGCGAAAACTCAGGAATATCAAGATGTTTCTGTGCTTTCGGAACATAGCCAGACGGGATGCATCGTCGCTTAAAATGCAAAATTATTTTTGAGCGAGCCCTTAGTTTGTTACTTAAAAGTTACAATATAGTTTTTTCCCTTTTCTAAAACCACGGTTCCCCTATGATCTGTCCTGTTATAATCCTGCTTTGATCTGAGGAGAGAAAAGCAGCCAGAGACGAGATATCCTTTAAACCTGTTAAGCAGCCCAGGGGAAAGGGTGATGTAAATGTCGACCATATATCTTTTACTGTATACGGTTTAACAGGGAGCATGACCCCGTTCATCTGTACATTATATTTACTCAGTTCCTTTGCAACGGTTCTGATAAAGCCGTATATTCCTCCCCTTGCAGCACAATAATTGGCGCTGTAATCTGTTTCCCATCCTCCAACCGGAGAAATGCAGGTTATGGAACCGCTCTTTTTTTCCTTCATGACCAGTCCTGCAGCTTTGACTATCAAAAAGAGACTTCTCATGTTTGTATTTAATACTTCCATAAAATCATCAATGGTGAGTTCTGTCAGGGGTGCTTCTTTTACTGTTCCATGGGAGGTAACAAGAATATCTATGGTTCCAAATTGTTCAACAACACTCGAAACTATGTCTAAACCCCCTTTTACCGAATCCAGATTACCCTTAATTACAAGGGGCTGTATACTATATTCGGTTTCTATTTTTTCTGAAATCTTTTCTCCACTTAAGGAATCCAGATCAAAAATAGCCAGTTTTGCACCTTCGGCTGCCAGACCGGAAGCCACATAGCTGCCAAGATCATTTCCACCGCTTGTTATTAATGCAACTTTTCCTTCTAAATTCATATTATTCCTCCGTAAAAGCTTTACATGAACATGCCGCCTTCTGCATGAATGACCTGGCCTGTGATATATTTAGATTCTTCTGAAGCTAAAAAAGCAGCTACATCTCCTATTTCCTCGGGAGGGGCCATATATCCCAGGGGGACACGGTTGGAAAAAGCAGCTCTCGCGGCATCAGGTACATGGCGTAATATGGGAGTTTCCGCTGCAGGTCCTATTGCATTGGATGTTATTTTGTATTTGGCAAGTTCCCTTGCATTTGCCTTTGTCAGACCGATTAAGGCTGTTTTGGCAGATGCATAATTTGAGCTTCCCATGTTTCCAAGGAGACCGGCTGCTGAAATAATATTTATAATACGCCCGGATTTTCTACTGATCATTCCTTTTACAAATGCTTGAATACAGTTAAATGCTCCCACCAGATGTACTCCGAAAACAGCATCCCACTGGTCTTCGGTCATTTTTAAAACCATTGTATCCCGGGCTATACCCGCATTATTTACCACGATATCGACTTTGTCCAGTTCATCATAAACTGCTGTAGCCATGGCTTTTACATCATTATGATCAGAAATATCGGCTTTTACAGCTATTCCCCTTTGTCCCAGAACATTAATGTCTTTAACTGTTTTTTCTGCTTTTTCAAGATTCAGATCAACAACAGCAACAGATGCCCCTTTACGTGCGAGGGTCAGGGCTATACCCCTGCCGATTCCCTGGGCGGCTCCTGTAACAACAGCTACTTTTCCGTTAAGCATATTAAATTCTCCTTCAAATGGCGCCTGAATAAAAACTATGATTTTCCCTTCAGTTCCTAATTACTATTCAGGTCTCTTATTTACCAAAACTTCTGAGCTTCCGTCTACAACAACATCACCTTTCTGATTTTTCACAACAAGCTTTATGGATACTTTCCCCCAGTGTTTTTTTTGTTCCAATTCTGTTATTTCAAACTCCGGCTGAATTGTATCTCCAAAATATACCGGCGCTGTATAATTAAAAATATCTTTGGTGTGTGCCACTGCAGTATCTGATACAATGTTGCCAAGCTCCGGTATAGCCATACATGCGGTTAAGAGGCCGTGTACAATCCTTTTCCCCCATTGGGTTTTTTTTGCATGTTCTTCATTTGTATGAAGTGGATGAAAATCACCGGTGATTCCTGCAAATTGAACAACATGGGTTTCTGTGATGGTTATTCCTTTGCCGAAAATTTTTTCACCAACTTCAAAATCCTCAAAATATCTTCCAGTCATATGGGCTTCTCCTTATCATACGAGTTTAATTACATGAAAAAAATATCAGTAAAGCAGGATAATCTAAGTAATAATTATAACTATTATAACATTAATCATAACATTATTATCTTATGATATTCTAAGATGCAATTAAAAAAATAAAAATTCAAATAGAGTCGCCATTTTTTTAAGTATTCTTAAAATAATCAATATATTGCTCAGAATCTAAGTGTTTGAAATCAAAATTTTTTGTTGAAAATACCCTTTATTAAGTAGTAAATTATAAACAGGGTTTAAATGCAAATTATAGACTTTAAAATTTATAGATTGTCAGTTAATGATCTGACAATCTATATCAATAGTCCCTTTAATTTAACTCCATTAAACCAATCATATTCCCTGTTTTTGTCATGGTCAATGGTGTCCGGTCAGGATCTTGCGCAGGGGAGTTTAACGGTTAAAACTTTGAAAGATAATAGGAAAAAACACAAAAAGGTTGCATAAAAAAAAAATACCAATATAAATATATGGTTTATACATTTTTTCAGTAGTGTCCGGGTAGGGTCTTGCGTGAGGGGAATTTAATTGTTTTTGTAGCGTAAGAAATTTATTAGCAATAGCGGAAAAAACAATTAAACTTCCCGTATTTTTTTTGCAACTTTCTAACCGGACACTACTGACATTTTTTAAACAGTTTGTAATTATTTTAGGTGTACTGATTTATAAATCAGTTAAAACAGCCTATGGGTCGTCACATAAATGATTTTACCACGTATTGGTCGTAGGAGTATAATAATACGCCTTCCTACCTCTGGCCTTGTGCCAAATTTTAAAATCGGGTTATTATCTGACAATCATATATTATAGTCACATAAATAATTTCACCCCGTTATCGTTTATAAGTTGTTAAAGTCCGTGGCATCAGGGATTGATAAATAAAGGATGGTTAAACAGATGAATTACAAAAAAACTTTAAACTTGCCGGCTACAAAATTTCCCATGAAAGCGAATCTTACCCGGCGTGAACCGGAGCAGTTAAAGGCATGGGAGCAGATTGGCCTGTACGATAAACTCAGAGAAACATCAAAGGAGAAAGAACAGTTTATTTTGCATGATGGCCCTCCATATGCAAATGGTAATATTCATATTGGTACGGCATTAAATAAAATATTAAAGGATATAATCGTTCGTTCAAAACAGATGTCCGGTTTTGATGCTGTTTATGTTCCAGGGTGGGACTGCCACGGTCTTCCCATCGAGCATAATGTCGAAAAAGAGCTTGGAAGCAGAAAAAAGGAGATGACCCAGGCTCAAATCCGTAAATTATGCAGGGTGTATGCTGAAAAATTCATAGATATTCAGCGTGAGGATTTTAAAAGGCTGGGAGTAATGGGTGAGTGGGAAAATCCTTACTTGACCATGAGTTATAAATATCAGGCTGCCATTGCTGCGGAATGCGCAAAATTTTTCTCTGAAGGGTCTCTTTTTAGAAGCAAAAAACCGATATATTGGTGTGCCAGCTGTAAAACAGCTCTTGCGGAAGCTGAAATCGAATATGCCGATGATACGAGCCCGTCAATTTTTGTTAAATTCCCTGTTGCAGACAATTTTAAATTAAAAATTGCCGGATCAGAAGAAAAAAAAGTTTATCTTGTAATCTGGACAACTACTCCCTGGACAATCCCTGCAAACCTTGCAATAGCTATCCATCCTGATTTTACTTATGCTGCTGTTGATACAAAAAATGGTGAGGTTCTTATCCTTGCCCGGGATCTTGTTAAAGGCTGCATGGATAAATTCGGAATTGCAGATTATGATATTTTGGCTGAAATTGATGCACAACAACTTGAGAAAAAAGAATGCCGTCATCCTTTTTATGATCGTAACTCATTGATAACATTTGGTAATCACGTTACCCTTGAGGCGGGTACAGGGTGTGTCCATACTGCTCCGGGGCATGGACGTGAAGATTATGAGGTGGGACTTTTATACGATCTTGATATCTATGCCCCTGTAAATGACAGCGGATGTTTTACAAAGGAAACGGGGTTCCTTGCCGGCAAGTTTGTCTTTAAAGCCAATGAGGAGATAATTCAGCGTCTTGACCAGGAAGGGTTCCTTGCTGCCAGGGAGCCTTTGACCCATCCATATCCCCATTGCTGGCGTTGTAAAAAACCTGTGATTTTCAGGGCCACGCATCAGTGGTTTATTTCAATGGAAAAGACAGAGTTGAGAAAAAAAGCACTCGAAGAGATAGACAAGGTAAAATGGATACCGGCCTGGGGTAGAAACAGAATATATGGTATGATCGAAAATCGGCCTGACTGGTGTGTTTCCAGGCAGCGTTTCTGGGGTGTCCCCATTGCTTTGTTCTACTGCAAGGAATGTAAGGAAGTTTATATAGATCAGGAATCTTTGGATAAGATACTTGCCCTGTTTGAAAAATATGGAGCTGATATATGGTTTGAAAAAGATGTGGCAGATCTTATTTCTGAAAATGCAGTTTGTAAAAAATGTAATAATAATACCTTTGTAAAAGAGACAGATATTCTGGATGTATGGTTCGACTCCGGTGTTAGCCATGCGGCGGTTCTTGAGGCGCGGCCCTATCTTAAATGGCCCGCAGATCTCTATCTTGAAGGTAGTGACCAGCACAGGGGATGGTTTCACAGCTCTCTTCTCACCGCAGTTGGAACAAGGGGCAAGGCTCCTTATAAATCTGTGCTGACCCATGGTTTTGTTGTGGATGCAAAAGGGAAAAAAATGTCCAAATCCCTTGGTAATGTCATGGCTCCCAGCAAGGTAATAGACAGGTACGGAGCCGAAATTCTCCGGTTGTGGGTCGCTGCATCCGATTTTAAAGATGATATTCGCATATCTGAAAACATATTAAAACAGTTGAGCGATGCTTATAAAAAGATCAGAAATACCTGCAGATTTATCCTGGGTAATATTTCAGACTTCAACCCGGAAACAGATGCTCTCCCCTATGAAGCAATGCCGGATATTGACAAATATATGCTCCACAGACTCCAGCTTTTCATAGAAAAATCCATGGATGCATATGAAAGTTATGACTTTCATCTTATTTATCACGGACTTTTTAATTTTTGCACCATTGATCTTTCTGCTTTTTATCTTGATATATTGAAAAACAGACTCTATATATTGCCTCCAGGTTCAAAAATAAGAAGAAATGCCCAAACAGTCATGCATATTATCCTTGACTCAATCATAAAGATCATGGCTCCCATTCTTCCATTTACTGCTGAGGAGCTTTGGAGTTTTATGCCCTGTGATGATAATAAAGGGGATAAGCAAAGCATTCACTTTGAGTTACTTCCGGCTTCTGATGACCGGTTTAAAGATAATACCCTTGCTGATAAATGGAAACTGCTACTTGCTCTGCGGGGGAATGTAACCAAGGCTCTGGAGGAGGCGCGGGTACAAAAAGTAATAGGTCATTCCCTTGATGCGGCAGTAACCATTTTTGCCGATGAAAATCTATATAATCAGCTTTCCCCATATTCTGAGGATTTAAGTGCAATTTTTATTGTTTCTGATGCCCTTTTAACTAAAAATGAAAAATCGGCTAAAGCTTATGAAAGTCTGGATATTGAAGGGCTCTTTGTGCTGGTTGAGCCTGCCCGGGGAGATAAATGTGAGCGGTGCTGGAGCCATAACGTATCTGTGGGGACTATTTCTGAATATCCCGAAATCTGCAATGGATGTATGAAGGTTATAAAGGAGCTTAACGCTTGAAAATAGATTTTTCCGGCAGGCAGACGATACTGTTTTTTATTGCCGGTCTTGTTGTTTTAATTGACCAGATAACAAAGGAGGTTGTTTTAAGAAAGCTTCCTCTTTATGATTCTGTTACCGTTGTTACCGGTTTTTTCAGCTTCACCAATATCAGAAACCCTGGTGGAGCTTTTGGCTTGATGGCGAATCAGCCCCCTTTTGTCCGGGTGTTTTTTTTTATTTTTGTGTCGGCTCTTTTTATTATAATGATTTATTTTTTTTATTTAAAAATACCGACGGGCTATTTTAAATTACGAACCGGTATAGCAATGATTTTCGGCGGTGCTGTTGGAAACATGATTGACAGGATTCGATTTGGTTATGTGGTTGATTTTCTTGATTTTTATTTAAAAAATCTTCATTGGCCGGCTTTTAATATTGCTGATAGCGCAATAACAGTTGGGATTACAATTTTTGCATATCATTTGATCTTTGATAAAATGCCTGAATAGTTTTTTGGAGGATAAAGTATAAAATCATGCATCCTGTTCTTTTTAAAATTGGTTCTGTTTCCATACATACATATGGTTTTTTTGTGGCTCTTGGGTTCATGGCCGGAATTTTTATGGCGACAAAGGAGGCTGAAAGATTAAATTTTAGTAAAGAAATAATCACAGATCTTGCTTTTTATCTTCTCATATCGGCTATTCTTGGCGCCCGTATTTTTTATGTTTTTACGGCCCCCCAACTGTTCATTAAAGATCCCCTTGAGATTTTTAAAATATGGCATGGGGGTTTGGTTTTTTACGGTGGTTTTATTGCTGCTTTAATTGCAGGTGTAATATATTTAAAAATTAAACAGGTACCTGTATGGAAAACAACCGATATTATTGCTCCATCCATTGCCCTTGGTCAGTTTTTCGGACGTCTTGGCTGTTTTTCCGCAGGATGCTGTTATGGTAAAGAGACTACTCTTTCGTGGGGAGTATGCTTTACAAATACTGATTCCCTGGCTCCTTTGGGTGTTTTTCTTCATCCTGTTCAGCTCTATTCGGCATTTGCCAATTTTATAATTTTTATTTTGCTGTGGTATTTCCGTTTACGGAAAGAGTTTGACGGGCAGCTTTTTTGGAGTTATGTTCTCATCTATGGCTTTATCCGTTCCTTTATTGAAGTCCTCCGTGGAGATTTCAGGGGTTCTCTTTTCTTTAACATTTTCTCTGTTTCCCAGATTGTAGGTATAATAATGTCGGTTGGCGCAATTTTTATGCTTTTGTATCTGAGCCGGAAAAAAAATGCCTGCAATTAATTTTAAAAAATTTGAACAGGATTTAAAGAAAAAACAGGAAACATCTTTTGCACCTGTATATCTGATCCATGGTGAAGAATTTCTTTATAAAAAAATTATGGGAAGCCTTTTAGAGGTCATGCTTCCGGATTATTTAAAAAATCCTAATTATCAATCTGTTGCCGGAACAAATAATAATATTGCTGATCTGATATCGACCCTTAACACCTTTTCCATGTTGTCTGAATTAAAGGTCCTGGCATTTTGTGATTCACGGATATTTTATTCTAAACAGGATGAAGGAATTATCCTTCAAAAGGCTAAAGAGGCCTTTGACGGTGATGATATTAAAAAAGCAGCATTGCAGCTTCTTAATCTCATGGCTCTTTTGGATATAAAACTGGATGATCTTAAGGGGGAAAAAAGAAAAAAAATATTGAATCAAGGCCATGGTGGGTCAGATGACCCATGGATAGATGATGTCCTTAAGTACTGTATCAGCAGTAATCTGTCAGTACCTTCCGGCACTGACCATATGCAATTTTTGCAGGATTCAATTAAAAAGGGCTTCCCTGAAAAAAATCATTTAATAATAACAACAGATCATGTGGACAAAAGGCGGGGACTTTATAAAACAATAAAGGAGCTTGGGGTGGTGGTTGATTGCACTGTCCCTGCCGGTGGCCGCATGGAGGAGAGAAAAATCCAAAATTCGGTTTTGCATGATACACTCACTGCAGTTCTTGACAAAAGCCGAAAAAAAATAAACCCAAACGGATATTCTGCTCTGTGTAAAATGGTTGGTTTTGATCTTCGTACTTTTAATAACAGCCTTGAAAAACTTGTTAATTATGTTGGTTCCCGCGAGATGATAACCGTTGAGGATGTGGAGTATGTTTTAAAACGAACAAAAAAAGATCCATTATATGAATTCACAGATGCCATAACAGACCGAAACCGGGATATGGCACTTTTTTATCTTGCCTCACTCCTTGATGGGGGTGAAATAAAACATCCTCTTCAGCTTGTTACAGCAATAACAAATCAGATACGAAAACTTCTTCTTGTAAAGGGTTTTGTTGAGAGTCGTTACAGGAGTGCGTGGCTGCCTGGTTGTCCATATAATCATTTTCAGAAAACTACGATTCCTGCTGTAATTGAATATGATAAGGAATTTATAAAGGCGCAGAAAAAAATAGATGAGATGCTTTTAAAAAAGGGCTCAAAAACCAGTGAAAAAAGCGCTTCAGACCTTATGGTTGCAAGGACTCCGAAAAATTCCTTTCCTGTTTATAAAATGTTTCAAAAATCTGACAGGTTTAAAAAACGTGAGCTTTTTAAAGCATTTGAATCCCTGGGTGAAGCCGATGAAATGATGAAATCCACAGGTATGGATCATAAATTAATACTGGAAAGGCTTGTTTTACAAATATGCAGCAGGGAACAGGAGTTTGTATGATTGATGTTGGAGTAATAGGGGCAACAGGATATGCCGGGGCAGAACTTGTGAGGCTGTTATCGGGCCATCCTGAAGTTGAAATACAGGTTTTAACTTCCCGTCAATATGTTGATGTGAGGTTCGACAAAATTTTTCCATCCATGGATGGGTCCGTTGATCTGGTTTGTGAAGAGTTGTCCATTGAAAGTATTTGTGCTAAAGCAGATATTATTTTTTTAGCCCTTCCCCATAAGCTTCCCATGGAAATAGTCCCTGAGCTTGTAAAGCGTAATAAAAAAGTGATTGATCTTTCCGCAGATTTCAGATTTGATGATCCTTTGCTCTATGAATCTTATTACCAGCCCCATACGGCAAAGGATTTGCTGCAAAGATCTGTTTACGGACTGAGTGAAGTTTATTATGATAATATAAGAAAAGCATCTCTTATTGGTAATCCAGGATGTTATCCCACAAGTGTTCTTTTGCCCCTTGTGCCTTTATTGAAAAATAATATGATAGATACTGAGTCAATAATCGCAGATTCCAAATCTGGTGTAAGCGGGGCAGGGAGGTCCCCTTCATTAACCGCACATTTTTGTGAGGCAAATGAATCATTTAAGGCTTATAAAATCGGAGCTCACCGCCATAATCCAGAGATGAATGAAGTGCTGGGGGCGGCAGCAGGCAGGCCTGTTAACATAACTTTTGTTCCCCACCTTGTCCCCATGACCAGGGGTATGTATACCACGATATATGCAAATCTTAATAAGGGAATTGATATTGAGGATATATATGCTCAAGCCGGTTCTTTTTATAAAAACCGTTCTTTTATCCGCATATGCAAAGAAGAAGGCCGGCCGGATACACTCCATGTCAAGGGGACAAATTATTGCGACATCGGGTATAAGGTTGACCAGAAAAATAATCGTCTGATAATAACATCTGCAATAGATAACCTTGTTAAAGGGGCAGCAGGTCAGGCTGTTCAGAATATGAATATCATGGAAGGTCTTGATGAAACAGCAGGCTTGATGAATGTGCCTTTTTCTGTTTAGGATGGAACCGTCCCATAAATAATTTTATCAATAGACTGAGCTATAATAAAATTAAAAAACCTCTTAAACTCGCTGCGCTTAAACAGCCGGAGCTTTTTAAATTTCACCATAGCTCAGTTCTAACATCTGGCCCTATGAAATTTATTGTCTGAATATCTATATATTTGTTTAATGGTAACTATGCTGATCTGTACAGCACCAAGTATAATCTGATTAAACCTGCTGTCTGATTTTAATCAGTGCCGCTGAATAGTTACCATTAAACAAGAATTAATTGTTTGCCGGTATTGTAAAAAAACATAAATAATGGTAAATATTTTATTTTGAAGTTTTTAAGTAGTGTAATATTTTTTTAAGGAGATTAAATATATGTCAGCAAAGTTGATAAAAGGGACTGAAATTCGTGAAGAGATCCTTGATGAGATCGCGGCAGAAGTTGTCGATATTAAAGAAAAACATGGTGTTGTACCCGGGCTTGTAACAATTTTGGTCGGTGCAAATCCAGCTTCAATATCCTATGTTACATTAAAGATCAAAACCGCTCACAGGGTCGGTTTTACAGAGGTACAGGATGATCAGTCTGCGGATATTTCCGAAGAAGATCTTCTGGCACTTATTGCTAAGTATAATAATGATGATTCAATTAATGGTATTCTTGTACAGTTGCCCCTTCCCAAGCATATAGATGAAAAAAAGGTTTTAAATGCCATTGATCCTAATAAGGATGTTGATGGATTTCATCCTGTAAATGTGGGTCGTCTTATGATTGGCGGTGATGAAGTTAAGTTTCCCCCATGTACACCTGCTGGAATTCAGGAGATGATTATCAGAGCCGGTGTTGAGACCAGCGGTGCAGAAGTTGTTGTTGTGGGACGTTCCAATATAGTGGGTAAACCCATAGCAAACATGATGCTGCAAAAAGGTGACGGTGCCAACTCCACAGTAACTGTTGTTCATACGCGGACAAAAAATCTTGAGGGTCACTGCAAACGTGCCGATATACTTATAGTTGCAGCAGGGGTTCCCGGACTTGTTAAACCGGAATGGATTAAACCCGGCTCCTGTGTAATAGATGTGGGAGTTAACAGGATTGGAGAGAAACCGAGCAAGAAAAATCCTGGTAAAATGGTTGCTGTTTTATCCGGTGATGTTGATTTTGATGCTGCAAAGGAAATAGCAGGTTCCATTACTCCTGTACCTGGCGGTGTCGGCCCCATGACAATTACAATGCTCATGAAAAATACACTTAAATCTCTTAAATTTAAACTGGGAATTCAAAAGTAACAAAAAAAATTAATAAATAATGAATTTTGTTAATGCTTAATTGTTTTTGTTTCTCTTCTTCATCTCGGTTATCGGGATGAAGAAGAATTTTTACCGGCTGAGGACTAAATAGCTATGAGCAGGCCCATTTTTTTTATTGCTTTTAATGATAGCGGCTCTTTATTCAAAAAAGTAACTATTACAAAAAAATTATTATTGTTGTTATTTGTTTTTTTATCTGCCTGCGTTGGCGGCTTCGTTTATGTTACCTGTGATTATCTCAAAATTAAGCAGAAGGCCATGGATTTGCGAATATTCGAAGCAAAAATTTCAGTCCAGTCCGATGAATTGCTTTGTCAGCGGAAACAGATACAGACCTTTTCCAAAGATATAGATACATTAAGATCAAAATTGATAGTATTAAATGAGTTTGAGAAAAAGCTGCGTATTATTGCCAATATTGATAATAATTCAGAAAATCAGCAAAGTCTCTTTAATGTTGGCGGACCAATCCCTGACAGTATTGAAGCCGAAGTCTCCCTTGATTCAACACATAATCCTCTTATGCGCAGGATGCATAAACAGGTAAAGGATCTTAGCGCAATATCGGAAGGGGCTGCCCGGTCTTTTGAAGCCTTGCATAAGCAGTGCGAAAAACAACGAAATCTGCTGGCAGCCACTCCATCTATCCGCCCTATAGAAAAAGTCGGATGGACATCATCAGGTTTTGGATATAGAAAATCACCATTTACCGGGCGCCGTACTTTCCATAACGGGCTTGATATTTCTGCTAAAAAGGGCCAGCCGATTATAGCTACTGCTGATGGGATTGTTAAATTTTCAGGGAAAAAGAGATTAATGGGAAAGACAGTTGTAATTGATCATGGCCATGGTATGCTCACAATCTATGGGCATGCTGATAAACTTATGGTCAAAAAGGGTGACAGGCTAAAACGGGGAGATTCTATTGCTACGGTGGGTAGTACCGGACGAACAACCGGGCCCCATGTCCATTATAGCATCAAGATAAACGGCCTTTATGTAAATCCTGCCAAATATATATTTTAGGAACGAAAATTTTATAAGTTGAACGAAATAGCTTGTCTTTTGGCCCATCTACTTCGTTGCATCAAAGGTCGAATTTAAAAGATCCATAGGCCATCACACAAATAATTTCACTCCCCTAATAAAATGCCGTGTAACTTGCATTTTTCTTATTTTTTCTATAAAATCCGGTCGAATATTCGTATTTTTAAATTTAATATTCTTTATGTTTGCGGAGGCTAATTAATATATGATCGCAAAGTTTCTGACAAAAATTTTCGGCAGTAAAAACGATCGGGAATTAAAAAAGATGGATTCCGTTGTGGAAAAAATTAATTCCCTGGAACCTGATCTCCAATCCTTAACCGACCATGAGCTCAAAGCAAAGACATCTTTATTTAAAGAAAGGTTTAAAAAAGGGGAATTATTAGACGAAATTCTTCCAGAAGCCTTTGCAGTTGTAAGGGAGGCTTCGGTACGTGTTCTTGAAATGCGGCATTTTGATGCTCAGCTAATAGGCGGAATTGTTCTCCATAACGGAGCAATAGCTGAGATGAAAACAGGGGAGGGGAAGACTCTGGCCGCAACCCTTCCTGCATATTTAAATGCGATTACAGGCAGGGGCGTCCATATTATTACTGTTAATGATTACCTTGCACGCCGGGATGCTGAATGGATGGGGCGTATATATAATTTCCTCGATATGTCGGTGGGTACTATTCTCCATGGTTTAACTGATGAGGAACGTAGAGCGGCTTATAGTTCTGATATTACTTACGGCACAAATAATGAATTCGGTTTTGATTATTTGCGGGATAATATGAAGTTTGATGCTGAATCCCTTGCACAACCCATGCTTAATTATGCCATAGTTGATGAGGTGGACAGTATTCTGGTTGATGAGGCTAGAACGCCTCTTATAATATCCGGACCTGCTGAAAAATCGACGAGTCTTTATTATATGATTAACGGAATTATCCCAAAATTAAAAAAGGATGTCGATTTTTCCATAGATGAAAAAGCAAGATCTTCTGTTCTCACTGATGAAGGTATTGCAAATGCTGAAAAGATCCTGGAGGTTGAAAACCTTTATGATTCCAAAAATATAGAACTTTTACACCATATTAATCAGGCCCTTAAGGCCTATTCCCTTTTTAAACGTGATGTGGATTATGTGGTAAAAAATGGTGAGGTCATAATCGTTGATGAATTCACAGGGAGATTGATGCCGGGGCGCAGGTACAGTGAAGGGCTGCACCAGGCACTGGAGGCAAAGGAGAATGTCAAAATAGAAAACGAAAATCAGACACTGGCCTCCATTACTTTTCAAAATTACTTCAGGATGTATAATAAACTTGCAGGTATGACCGGAACCGCTGATACAGAATCTGTGGAATTTAAAAAAATATATGATCTCGACGTGATGGTTATACCGACTAATAAAAAAATGGTAAGAAAGGATTCTCCTGATGTTATCTATAAAACAAAAAAAGAAAAGTTTGATGCTGCAATAACAGAGATGGCAAAACTTCATAAACTTGGCCAGCCTGTTCTTGTGGGTACCGTTTCAATAGATGTTTCTGAGGATTTGTCCAGGCAGTTGAAAAAAAAAGGGATTAAGCATAATGTATTAAATGCAAAAAATCACGGAAAAGAGGCTGAAATTATTTCTATGGCTGGTCAAAAGGGGGCTGTTACAATCTCGACTAATATGGCGGGAAGGGGAACCGATATAGTTTTAGGGGATGGAGTAACCGATCTGGGCGGTCTTCATATTCTCGGAACAGAAAGACATGAAAGCCGGCGTATAGATAACCAGTTAAGAGGGCGTTCAGGAAGACAGGGGGACCCTGGGTCATCCCGTTTTTATCTTTCCCTGGAGGATGACCTTTTAAGAATTTTTGGCGGGGAGCGTATCTCTTCAATCATGGATAAACTCGGAATGGAAGAAGGGGAATCCATAAAGAA
>Ga0190313_1001205_pt1 | contig 14110 bp, 11 predicted proteins | sample 4870071011_MG_FD_169989 | JGI IMG/M metagenome (GOLD analysis project Ga0190313, IMG submission 169989) | Hydrothermal vent sediment bacterial communities from Southern Trench, Guaymas Basin, Mexico - 4870-07-10-11_MG | ecosystem: Environmental > Aquatic > Marine > Hydrothermal vents > Sediment ...
GGTGTTGGTAAAAGTAGTGTTTCTAGAGAGGTAGCACGAATACTTGTTGAAAAAGGCTATAAAGTTGGTGTTATTAGGCATCCAATGGCTTATGGCGATTTAGAGCTTATGGCCGTTGAGAAGTTCTCTACATATGATGATCTTGACAAATATAAAGCAACAATTGAGGAACGTGAAGAGTATGAGCACTATTTAAGAATGGGATTAACAGTATATGCTGGAGTCGATTATGCTAAATTACTAAGGATTGTTGAGGAAGAAAATGATATTATACTATGGGATGGAGGAAACAATGACTGGCCATTCTATAGGCCTGATTACATGATTACTGTAGCTGATGCGATGAGGCCTGGCCATGAAATAGCTAGTTATCCTGGAGAGGTAAATACTAGACTTGCGGATGCCATCATAATCAATAAAGTTGGTCAAGCTACACATGAAGATATAGATAAAATAATTAATAATATCAATAAAGTTAATCCCAATGCACTAATTAGTCTTGCAGAAAGCGAAGTAATTGTTGATAAGCCTGAGGATATCCGTGGTAAAAGAGTTGTTGTAGTAGAGGATGCACCGACAGTGACTCATGGTGGACTACCATATGCTGCAGGCTATGTAGCGGCTAAGAAATATGGTGCTCTAGAAATAGTAGATCCAAGGCCTTATGCTGTAGGCATTATAGCTGAATCATACAGGAAATATCCGCATATGAAGGAGGTAGTGCCTAGCTTTGGATATAATCCACAGCAGTTAAGAGATCTCGAGGAGACACTGAATAAGATTGAAGCTGATACTGTAATACTTGGCACTCCTAGTGATATATCGAGACTTATAAAGATCAATAAGAAGATCGTGCGGGTTTCATTTAGAGTAAAGATTATTGATGGTCCACAAATTGAAGAACTCGTAGAAGAGTTCCTAAAACGATCTAGTAAGAGACTTTTATAAATAAAATAAAGTTTATTTTCCCAATAATATATTCTATTCTTCATAGCGGCTTAACTAAGAAATAAATAGGTGGGATCATGGTAACTGCTAAAGCACGGTTTATTTCAAAATTATTTAGGGAAAGATATGGTGTTATTGGTATTGTGGCTGGACGCTATGTATCTGCAGGTTATGGAGTTAAGTTCAATATTAGATCAGGTGAAGTAGTCTTTGATATAGTTGCTTTAAAGGGGAATGAAAAACTTGCAATAAAAGTATATAATGGGAAGGTAGTTTTAGAGATTGAGGATGTTAATAAGCTCATTAACGCTGCTAAAAACATTAATGCAAAACCATTTATCATACTTTATGGTAGAGGGCCTAAGGTCTCTGACGAACTAATTAATAAATTGGATGAGATTGAAATTAGCATTAGGAGGATAAGACCTAAGTAATGCATTTTCTTAGTTACTATGGATAAACCAATAAACCTTTTAAATAACTACTATATCACACTTAAACGTAGTAGCTTTACTGGAATTGAGGGGTATAGAGATTGAGTAATACCGATATATCTAGGTATATTACATGTAGAAAGGAATGTTCTCTTAGGCATTTAGAAGCTCTTGCTATGGTTGGTTTTGTCAAAAAGTTTGAAGTTATTGACTGTGATCGTAGGAAGTTTAAGAAAATAAGACTAATATTGATTGATGATACTATCGTTGAAAGCCAGTGTAGATTTGAAGAAGAGGTAAGGGTCAGCGTTAGAATAATAGCTTCATATATAGGTCTCTATAGGAATAGGAAGATAATGGAGGAACTAAGAGTAATTAAAGAGGCTAAACAAGAAGAATAGGAGTATAGGCTATGATGACTGGTATTACCGATGACCCTTGACCGGGGATGAGAAGAGCCCCTGATCTGAGCAATAGTTTCATTTTAGTCTCCTATTTATAAATAAAATATCTCTTTTGGGGAGTAGTAATATGGTTCCTAAGGACCATGTTATTGTAACGATTGATTTGCATAAACTTGGTAGGAGACTAATTGATTCAGATAGGGTCTTTATTAGAGTCCATGAATTATCCTACGAACTTGGTATTTCAATTAATGCAGCTGGTAGAGTATTATCTGCTCTTGAGAAATTAGGTTATCTTATCAAGTGGAGTAGAGGATTATATATTATTAAGAAAAACCTTGTTATTGAGTGAGAAGGGCTTATTAAAAAAGGATTTATTCTTAAATCCTAAATAATTACTTCTTCCTGATAAATCCAAACACTGCAGCTGCTAATGCTATTATGGCTAGTCCAAGTCCGGTTCCGCCAATAATTGTTGCTGATGATGCTGAAGCCTTTGCATCCTCAACTTTCTGTTCAACTGATGGTAGTTTCTCCTCCTCTATACTTGTTACCTTACTACTTAACTGACTGACGCTACCACTTAGTTCATCAAGCTTATTCAATATGGTGGTGTGCTCGCTTGATAGACTATCCTTTACGCTTTCAATTAGTGATGATAGGTTATTGTATATCTCGGAAACCATTGTATCTAGATTGTCGAGCTTGGTTGATATGGTATCAACCTTTATATCTAGTGTACTTAGGCTGTTTAGAGCTGTTGATAGGCTATCGGATAGTGATAGACCAAGCTCTCCTAGATCATCTAATTTAGCCGTTATAACGCCCACGCTAGTGTTTAGTAATGCATAGATCTTGCCTGTCTCAGTGGTTACTACACCAATTAATGTAGCGTTTAGATCATCAATCTTTGTAGCTATGGTGCCTACCTCGGTCTTGATATATGCTGTATCACTAGATATAGTGTCCAGCGTACCAACTATACTATCTAGGATTGATGATATGCTATCTAGTTTACCAGATATGGTCTCTAGATCAATTATTAACTGGTCAGCCTTTCCATCAACACCGTATAGTGTCTCATTGAGACTTGATAGATCAAGCGATAGGAGATCAAGTTTCGCAAGTATCTTATCTAACTTGGCACCGCTACTGGTTAGGTTATCGAATACACTATGTACCATAACCTTGGTAGAGTATAATACCTTGCCAGTAACTGGATCTACTAGCAATACTTCGTGTGTACCAGTGATCACCATAGGCACGTTAACTATAGCCTCAAATGCACCTGATTCATTAGCAGCTAGCATCGTTAGATAGTTAGCGTCAAAGTATAGGTATGCCCTCTGTAGTGCAGGTAAACCAGTAGCTACGACAGATATTTGTCCAGGTGATGTTGTCTCAGCTGGTGATACAACTATCTTTGCCAGTACATAGAGCTTGGCCATACCATAGTATATGGCGTCTGGTGTTACAACCTCTATTAAGTGTTCACCACCAGGTATCAATGGTACAGTGAATGATGCAGTAGCATTACCTTCTTCATCACTAACTGTAGAGGTTATGAACACACCGTCAAGGAATACATATAACATTGTGCCAGCGGGAGCCTTACTAATATGTACTACTGCCTCATCGCCAACGTGTAGGTATGGGTTCTCAAGCCATACATTCAATGGCTTTGTAAGAGCCCAGAATACAGCGTTAGCGAATATCTGGAATGCATCCTCAGTCCATGCCTCCATAGGAGTCCATCCTTCTGGTGCAAAGCTGGCCATTAATACCCATTTGGCACCACTTGGTGTATACTTGTATCCAATACCCCCACCATATTCTGTACCACCAACAATTATTGTGCCGATTACGTCTCCACTGAAACCAGTGAACCATGCAAAGTCTGCATAGTCCTGCGTGAATAATTGTACTTCCTCACCAATCTCATAGCCACGGAAGATCGGGTGGCTAGCATCGATCCTTAGATATGGGTATCCCTCACCCCAGTCATATCCAAAGCCTTCTGGATCGCCTGTGTAGGAGCTTAACACCTTAATACCATATCCGTAGTAGCCCCACTGATCAAGCCATATAATGCTTAGCCCTAGGCTCTCGGTAGTATTTATGAATGCCATGAACTCATCCTGGGTTGGGAATGGGACTCCATAATATCCGGCATATATTGCTAGGTCATAGAAGCCTGTAGCTAGATCCTCTGTCATCTTAGTTAAGTCGGTATAGTCAACAGCATATATGCCTAGATCGCTTAGGAATGACCTGATCTCTCCAGCAAAGTCATAAAGTATGGCTACACGAGGCTGTCTCTGCAACACTATGGTGTCAAGGTCTGTTGTCTCATTGGCTATGACAGTAATATTGATCATCACCGGGAAGTAGCCTGGACAGCTAATTGTTATAGTATATTCTCCCTCCGGTAACCAGAATAGGAAGTCACCATTCTCATCAGTCTCTACAGTTACTGGTGTACCTAGTACCTCTATTGTAGCACCAGCTAGTACAAGGCCGTCACTACCTTCAACATGGCCAGTAACCCATCCATAAGGTAGCCTCTCTAGGTAAACCTCTACATATGTATAGGCATCAGTCTCAACCTCCCTGGCTACCTCAAATCCTCTCCTATGAGCCAATAGGCTAGCTAATAACCTAGCCTTATCAAGCGATAATGTACTAGCTGGTGCTGATCCATAGCCTAATGTTACAGCATTCAGAAGCACGGTTAATGTGTTGTCACTATACATACCATCTGAACCGGGCTCTAGATACTGCATCCAAACGCTCTCAGCCCAGCTACCAAGATAGAACCATGGTACACCAGTGCTTGATGTCCACATGCCAACGCCTATACCACCATAGACGCCATAGTATGTATCATTGATGTACGCTAGCTCTACAAAGCCGGCATCATCCTCGAAGTAATAGGCCCTGTAATCTGCCCAATAACTATTTTCTAGATCTGCTAGGTAGAACCATGTATCATTATCGGGCTCAACACCACTGAAGATTGGGTGGTCGGGTTGTAACATGTACACGAGTACATACTCTGGACTAGGATAATCGTATTCGTAGTCATCTGGCGCTGGATAGCCTAGGGGCTCTACATAGTCGGCGTACATGTATAGTACATCCATTGCCGTATATCCAGAGTATGGAGTACCCAGCCATATAAGTGATGTACCTGAGGCATCTGCTAGCAGTAGGAATGCTACAAACGTGTCATTGTCTGGATAGTTAAGTTCACTCGGCTCTGTATGGTCTATGACTATAACCTTTGGATAAATCTCTCCATTAAACCAGTCCTCAAGCAATGCCTCGATACTATCATATTCTACAACAGGATATCCTAGTGTTGATATAACCTGTGCAAGATGGGGTTCTGTGTAGTAGTGTACATTAGCTAGTACAACAACTACTGGCGGTATTGGTGATAGAGTTATATTCACAATAACTGTTGTTGCAGGAGGTACTACTATGCCGGGTATTTCTGTCTCTTCATATCCTGAGGCAATTGCGTATAATGTATAGTTGCCTGCCGGTACATTAAGTTCATAGTAACCACTTGCATCAGTAACATTTACAACAACTGTTGAGTCTACATAGACCCATATGAGTGCACCTTCGATAGGTAATCCCGTCTCTGCATCAGTTATATATCCAGCAATAGTACCATTACCGACTGGGGCCAGCGTGAACATGACTATAACTGTCTCGTTCTCGCCAACGCTGACTACTTGTGTCTCACTCTCATAGCCGGTGGCTGATGCTGTAACATTATAAGTGCCTGGCGGTACTGATACACTAAAGCTACCATCGGGTCCAGTATATACTGTTAGGTTAAGCTCTTCAACTGTTACAGCAGCGCCCTCAATAGGTGTTCCATATACTTCGTCATATACAAAGCCAGCGATAGTACCATTAAGGGCTATGACCTCAACCTCAAGGACTTTTGTCTCATAGCCAAAGGCCTCGAATATCAAGTGGTAAGTACCTGGATCTAGTGGTATCCTGAAGTAACCGCTGCCATTAACCTTTACAGTCTTACCGGTCTCGTTAACGGTTACAGTAGCCCATACAACTGGTTCGCCGGTCTCAGCATCATATACATAGCCCTCAACACCAGTTGTCTTAGCATACTGTAGAGCCTTCTGGACAGCCTCATAGGCATCAATACGTCCCCAGCCATACCTAATATCCTGACCAGGATCTCCGAAATCAATGGCTGTAGAGTTTAGTATAAGGTAGACCATCTCAGGAGTATCTGGTTGCTGAAAATCAGTCCATCCAGCAGCCTGCAGGATCAATGCCACAGTACCGCTAACGTGTGGTGTAGCCATACTAGTACCGCTCCAAGCTTCATAACCTCCTCCGGGCACCGAGCTAGTGATGTCTACACCTGGGGCTGATAGATCAGGCTTAATATATACGTCGGGATATGTGTCGAAGAATGGCCATTCCTCTGGTTCATCAGGCCAGTCAACCACTCCTCCACTACTCCAACTAGCCACATTATCATACTCATCAGTTGCACCAATACCGAAGGCACCCCAGATGTTACCAGGGTTACATGTACATCCAGGTCCACAGTTACCAATGGCTGCTACAGGTATTATGTTGGCTAATAACATGGCCTCAATAGCTGGTAATAGCTCATTTCCATAGTAGTCAGTTGCACCCCAGCTCATTGATACAACATGTGCTGGTAATCCAGTGGGTACTGGCTCACCGGTATCAGGGTCTAGATAATATGGCTCTACAGCCCACTCCATACCAGCTATTACCTGAGCGAATGTACCGCCTCCACCAGGCAATACCAGTCCATGCATTAGTGTTGCTCCAGGTGCTACACCAATCAATATATTCTCTGTATCACCGCCAAGTGCGGTACCACTAGTATGCGTACCATGTCCATGAGTATCATGTGGTTCGCTTAGAACAGGGTTACCATACTCATCGAATTCCATCCATCCTCCTGGATAATATGGACTTGTAGGATCAAGTGTTAGCATCTTACCAGCAAGTGCGGGATGGGTAACATCTACACCTGTATCTAATACACAGATCCTTATTCCTTCACCAAGATATCCCAGACCCCAGACCTCTGGAGCCCTGATCTTGAATATACCCCAGCTCGATACTTCTTGGTCTGGCTTGACGCTAGTCTTTTTAATAGGCTCAATGATCTTTATCTCGAAGTTCTCAAAGATCTTTACTACATCTGGTAACATAGCAATCTTCTTAAGAAGCCCAACCTTGGCCCTAACAAGTATTACATTATCCAGCCAGAATCTATTCAGGACAATGCCTCCATTATTGGTTATAAATTTAACAATAGGTGCTTGTGTAGTCTTAGCCCACCACTTAAGAGTGTCCACAGCTAGTCTATAATGACCCTTAACCTCCATAGCCATATCCTTTGGTAGTGGTTTAAGCCTTATAATAGCAGTTACAAAGTCATTATCGTCCAGCTGCATAATCTTTTTAAGGAATACTGGATGGATCTTCTCAGTCCACGGCTCTGGAGCTTCCTTAGGAATAGATGCAGTTGCTAATATAGGAGATGTTATAGATAAGATAATAATTAGGGAAAGTGCTATAGCTGGAAGTTTATTCAATATAACTCACCCTCTATCCAACATTAATCTCAGAGTACATTATAAAGCCGAGCGATATATAAGTCTATCCTCTGAGTACACATATGTTAATTGTATAACTTTGGCATTAACAATTGCACTCAAAGACAACATTTTTTAGATTTAAAGACATATATAGTAAAGGTAAAAGTATATGGTAGGAAAAATTGATCTTAAATACTGGTTTACTATATCAGTCTTAGTTATTATAATACTGAACACAATTATTGCCTTAACTAGTAATAATAGACATATAGAGATAAAAGTGATTTATGGAAATGGCGAGCCAGCATCTGATCTAGAAATTATATTGAGTAAGCCGACTAAACTATTTAAATGTGGTATGAGTCCAGCATCTTATAATATACTATCAAAAGCATTAACTGATGAACACGGAATAGCAGATTTCAATGTAACTGGATCTATTGATAAGATCTGTATGTTTGTAAAGTATGGAGATAGTTACATAGATCTGGATAAAACTGATCCCTATAGTCGAGGATACTTACTTGATTTAAGTGAATCCAATGGCACATACATAATCAGTCTCGATATATATCCCCCAGCTATTAGCATGTACAACTTATCGATTATTATACAAAAACTAGAGTCTGGTTTCAAATTTCAAGATTTCAGGTTTTGGCTTATAGTAGTTGATAATGAACCTAATGAGCTAGATATCATGGCTAAAATGTTTATCGGAAATAGAACATTTTCCCTAGCCATTGCAGGAAAAGATTTACTGGATGTAAACAGCGTAAACGTTTCTTTTGGTCAATTACTGCCTATGCTATATGGTTTCATTGAGGAAGAACTACAATACAATAGGACACCATACATATTATTAACAATAAAAGACAACGAAGGATTCACTCTCTTGAAGAGAATAAATATTACATGGCAAAATATAAGGTATATGGATATTAATAGGACGATTATTGAGGAGAATCTATCAAATATTATAAATACATTAACATTTAGACCAAATAATACGGAAACAACTTCTGGAATAATGTTTAGCCCTACAAATATAACCGAAGGGGCTAACATTGTTGAAGAGAATAAAGCATTATTAGGTAGTTCTTATAATGTATTTATTCCATTAATCGGAATTGCAACAATTATTCTTGAATACTGGAGACGTCGTAGTACTCGATAAATCTTTTCTTTCTCTTTCTTCTTATTTCGTCAAGAGCTTTTGTTGCCAACTCCATGGCCTTTCTAGGCCTATAGGATATGCCAACACCAATTTTAACATAATCTGGCAAGGAGTTTAAGAACTCCTTATAACTATTTAAGGGGAGTATTGCAATGATATTGTCCCCTCCAAGATAACCTGCTAGACCGCCATATCGATAAGCTATGTTAGCGACTTCTGTAAAGAATTTCATTGTTAATATATATGTTTCATAGATACTAGTCTCATATGTTAGTCTAGTAATATTGTCTACATCTATATGTAATATTACAATTGGATCCTCTTTTCCTTCAATATAAATAAAATTCTTTGTAGATGTAGCTAAATAATACGTTGCAAGTAATTGAGCGGTTGATGGATACTCATGGGCAATAGATACCATTCGAACTTGAACAGGTGTAGATGTAGATATAGCCGTAAAAATTTCCTCATGTTTCTTTCTAGAAATAGTGTTAGATAATCCAAGGTAATAGTCGAAGCGTAGAGGTATTAATAAGCCATCGTTTTTGGAAAAAAGCTTCTGCAGGGTGGAGTATAGTTCGGCTTGACTTGACTGTATAATCCATTCTCTATCAAAGCCCAGTTTTTCAGTCCAATACCTATATCTGTACAGTTCAATTACAGTTATACGGGGCAATTAGTTGAAACCTCTGATTAAGTTTACTCAATAAACAATGTCTCACCAGTAGACGTAGTGCTACCTAATAGTTTAAGTCTACGAATCATCTTAACTACTGCCTCAACAGCTCTTCTAGCATAATCATCTACACGTTCTAATGCCTGCATACGTGAAGCTCCTGGCCCTATAATACCCAGTGACACGGGCTTACCATATTCGATCATCAAGTCCATTATCTTCCGGCCTGCCTGACTAGCTACTAGTTCATCATGTTTAGTTTCTCCTTGAATAACTGCACCTAGAGCAACAACTCCATCAACATCGTTTTTCTCAAGAAGTTTTCTTGTAGCTACAGGAATCTCAAAAGCACCTGGTACTTTAACTACGTATCTAACTTCTGCACCAAGAAACTTTGCATGGTTTAGTGCTCTTTGCAGCATAAGATATGTAATATCATAATTAAATTCAGAAATAACTATTCCTAGTCTAATTCTTTCCTCCATATACATCTACCTCCTATGGTTTTAATGGACCCGCATCAGGATAGCCCTGACGCAGGCCTTTACCAGCATATTTTGTTAATGCTTCTCCACCATATTTTATGAGCTTCACTAAATTTAAAGCATGTTTTCTAGCTCGGTCTATCGCTATACTATATAGTTCATTAGGATCACTTGCCTCATCTTCATGTACTGTTACATCTATGATGTGCTTGCCTACGCTTATTTGAAGCATTATAAGGCCAATACTCATTGCCAGATAACTATACTTATCAACAGGTTTAGCCCCAACCCATCCAAAAGTTATTACTGCTTCACAACCTTCATCAAAGAGCTTCTTAGCTGCTACAGGTATATCCTTTATACCGGGAACAGTATATCTTAGAATAACTGCTTCCGGAAGATACTCCTTAATAACCCCTATAGCATGTTTCGCCATATCTACTCGGGAAAAAGTTGTATCTACGACTCCTATCTTAATCATTAAGGACCCCCCTCCTTTCAGCTTCAACAATAATGTCAAAACCATCTATATAGTATAATCCATGTCTACGTGCATACCTCTGAGCATCTTCCCTAGGCAAAGATGTACCTTCACTAAGCATTTCAGCTATAACCATGCTCGGTGTAAGGCCAGCTATTACTGCAAGAGCGGTTACTAGTTCAGTATGGCCTTTACGGTTTCCAAGCCCTCTACTTGTAAGGATAGGTACGTGTCCAGGTGCATAAAATTCCTTATAAAATACATCTAGAGCATCTTCCATAAAACCCTTATAGATATCCTCAGCTACCTCATGTAGCTTACGAATAGTTAGAGCTTTATCATAGTCACTAATCCCTGTTTGAGTATCAATGTGGTTAACCCATATGTTAAAGGCTGGCGGATCACCATATCTAGGTCTTTTATTAACAAGCCTACCATATACCGGATGCTTTAGCAAAGCCTCATTAAGAAATGGAAGCTGTAAAGCTTCCCGGAAAAGCCTTCCAGAAACATAACATATAAGGCCTCCGGCATCTTTTCTAAGCCGAGCTACTTTATCATAGCTTATAGATCCAGCATAATATACCATATCAGTTTCTGCTTCGCGAGACATAGAATCAAATATTAAAACGGGTTCGCCAGCTAACAATGCATTACGTACACTAATCCAATCTACAGCCAAGACATAGCTCCTCCAAATATGGCGTTCTAGGTATATATTTACCTACTCCTACCTTACATATAATATAAATAATAAATTTTGTATATACGGTACATCCGGTCGGGAATAATGGAAATTAGTATTTCAAGGTAAAATTGATTAGTATCATATTAGAGACTAAGTACTAGGCGATGAGGAATCCTAGTCCACCTGATAATGAGGTGAGGAAGGGATCTCCGGCTCTGAGCCACATATTTTGAATGTTAAGTATATAGTTTATGGAAAAGATTATGATATTATTAAGAAAGCGCATATAGTTATTGAAGATGGCATTGTAAAGGAGATCTCTAATGGCTGGATAAATAATGGTATGAATTTCAAAAATGCCATAGCTATACCCGGAATATTCAATGCACACATTCATTTATTGGATGCGATAGTTCCAGAAGCATGTGTAGGATACGATCTCCCCGGTTACGTGGGTAGTAAAGGACTGAAGCATTCGTTGATAAGGCTCTATAGTAAAAACCATGATTTCTATGAATATTTTATATCTAGAGAATTAATGTATTATAATGGACTAGGTGATTTCTTGGAAATATATGGATTATGTGAACCAATGAAGATTATAGCCAACAAGCTTGGGATAAGATATTTACCTTTATCAAGACCCCGTAGATACGATAATGAATGGGAATATCTTGATGTGGCTAGAAAATGTGGAGGCATAGGTATCAGTAATCCTACAAGAGTACCTCCATGGGTACTTAATGTTCTGGCAAGGATATCTAGAAGAACTATAGTTGCAGCACACATTGGTGAAACAAGGAGAATGTGGAAAACTGGGGCTCTAGAATACCTGGTATATAATGGTGTATCTTTAAAGCATGTCATACACGGAGTGTATATGGATCCATGGGAGTATGAACTACTTGTTGAACATGATATTGTTTTAGTGGCGTGTCCAAGTAGTAATCTTTGGTTTTTGGGAAAACTACCTGACATTTATAGGGCTTGGACTAAAAACGTTGATCTAGCTGTTGGAACGGATAATACTGGTTGTTTTAAGCCTGATATATGGAGAGAAGTAAATATGATATATAGTCTCCTTGTATCAAGTGATCCACATATTAGATCGAGAGATGTCTTAGCCAAAATAACAAGATCATCTATTAAGGCGATAGGAATAAACGATCTTCCATGGTTTATTGAAGAGGGATATAAAGCAAATATCTATTTAATTGATGCCGATCGAATTATGTTAGATAGAAGCTGGGATATTATTGGTTCAATCATGAAGAGAGCAAGTATAGATCATCATATTGCAAGAATTATAGGGAGTAGAATAATATATCTTAGATAATAATTGATATGCAATTCCTACTAAGAACTATTATGATAAAGTTTTAAACAAGCCATCATATAATAGTCTATTAAGATATCATTGTAGTAGGTGATTGAAAGCAATGCCAACAATACTGGATCCTTGGGGCCATTTTGCAATAGAGGAGTATGAGAAATTATTTAGGCAATTCGGTATTGAGCCCATAGACAAGGTTTTAAACAGACTTCCTAAACCGCATAGATTCTTTAAAAGAAGGATAATATTTGGACACCGTGACTTTGATAAGTGGCTTGATGCTATGAAGAAAGGTGGAAAAGCAACTATACTAACGGGCTTCATGCCCAGTGGACATGTACATTTAGGCCACTATGCTCTTTTAGAAGAGCTAAGATACTATCAAGAAATAGGTATTGATATTACCATGGTTATTGCTGATGCAGAGGCATATGCTGTCCGTAGATTGCCGAGAGAGAAAATCCTTGAATACGCTAGAGAGTATATCACTTATGCTTTTGCAATAGGCCTTGATCCTAGGAAAACAAAAATTTACTTTCAGACAAACTATAAGCCCACCTATTATAGGCTTATACAAATGTTTTCCCGTAAAGTAACTCTTGCTGAGATGGAGGCTATATATGGTAAGCTAGAGCCTTCAAAGATTATGGCTGCGCTTACTCAAGCAGCCGATATACTTCATCCTCAGCTAAAGGAGTTTGGAGGTTATGATTGGGTTCTTGTTCCAGTGGGTGCAGACCAAGATCCTCATTTAAGACTATCAAGAGATATAGCTGATAGATTCAAGAACGAACTCGGCCTAAAAAGACCTGCATCTACGTACCATAAATTTATCAGAGGCCTCGATGGCAATAAGATGAGTAGTTCTAAGCCCGACTATGCTATATTCTTAGGCGATCCGTTAGATATAGTAAGGTCTAAGGTTATGAGAGCTCTTACTGGTGGGAGAGCTACAGCTGAAGAACAAAGAAGACTTGGGGGAGAACCAGATAAGTGTACAGTATATGATATGTACATGTACTACCTTGCACCAGATGATAAAGATCTCCATAAGATCTATACTGAATGTATTAATGGTGAAATACTATGTGGTATATGTAAAAGAAGAGCTTTTGAAAGACTTAAAGAGGTACTTAATACTATTAAGGAGAAGTATGTAAAAATTGGTGAATCCGGGATAATAGATGAAGTAGTAGATTTTCCAAGTTTCTAAATAAATGCTAATATAATAGAGGCGACTACGATAATTGTTCCAATAATATGCCTCGTCTTTACCTCCTCTTTTAGAAGCAGTCTCGCAGCAAAAAACTGTTAATGGCGTTGGTACAGTAGCTATAATTACAGGGGGAGAATTTTAAAATAGTTGATGCTGTATAGAAAAATGATCCTCCTATTCCAACAATAGTCTTAGGAAATTAAGAACAATGGGATCCATTATTGAAACTACATATTTTACCAGGTGAACAAATATACCTCATGCTAGGCTAGCTATAATCGCATAAGCCAATCCTTTGGTTGATCCTTTAGACTTGCTTATTCCACCATATGCTACGTATACACCGAAAATAGCTAGAAATGATCCTAGTATATCTAGTAAACTTATGTTAAGTCCTATGAAATACCCTATTAATTGTGCAACAACTATATACGTATATGATACTGGTATTACAGGTCTTGGGCTCCCGGTTCTAAGTGCAGCTACATAAGCTGTATCTCCTATAATTGCTCCACAAACACCTACAAGGAATGCTATAATCAATGTATTCCATGAGGGTGTATAACCCATAAATATGACGTATGGGAGGATAAATAGTGATGCAAACAATGATCTAGATGCATTAGCTACAATATTGTTATATT
>Ga0190313_1001206_pt1 | contig 14108 bp, 15 predicted proteins | sample 4870071011_MG_FD_169989 | JGI IMG/M metagenome (GOLD analysis project Ga0190313, IMG submission 169989) | Hydrothermal vent sediment bacterial communities from Southern Trench, Guaymas Basin, Mexico - 4870-07-10-11_MG | ecosystem: Environmental > Aquatic > Marine > Hydrothermal vents > Sediment ...
TTCAACATGATCCTCTAAGAACTCGCGAAGCATATCAATTACTTTTCTTTCATTCCTACTACCAGTTACGACTTCGCCTATACCTGATATTTGCACACATATGCGTCTTATTACCTCTATATCACTTTTCAAATAGGATCACTCCGGAGTTTATTAAATTCATTAACTTTTTAAATAGTATCTGAGCAGTATACTTAGTGATGATGAATGGTATTACCGTTGACTAGATGATAGAGCTCCCATACTGAATTCACAAAAATATGGAATAGTTTCGGGATACTCTCGCTTATAAGGAAGGGCCTTGCCTGTAGGGGGAGTGTGGAAGTTAAAGAATATATGGTGCTAACTCTAGACTTACATGTATTTGGTAAAAATCTTAGGAGAAGATATAGGCGATGGATAAAAGTAAAAGACATAGCGAGAGAATTAGGAATATCACCTAAATCAGCCGGTAAACTCCTAGCCGCATTAGAGAGATTAGGATATGTATCTCGCCGCACAAACATGGTATATGAGATCAAGTTCTAGAATTATGTTTGTTTAATGTATTTATGGACAGTAAATTTGCCAACTATTACGTACACTAGATGTTTTTATACCCGACCTAAGACCTATTAGCTGTATAGGGAGTAAGATAAAAATAGAGTAAGAATTCAATAATAGATACATCTATATAGTGATGGTGAAAATGTATTGATGAAACTAAGAATACTGAAGAAGAACAATAGGAATAATAGTGGTAATGAAGATAAGCCAAAGTTTATTAATCATAAAGTAGTTAGCGGTAAGACCTTGGACTTCTATGCTATAACGCCTCCTTATAGCTATGTCATGATAATACGTGACGAGGAAGGCTCACTAAGATATCATGTCATTGAGCCGGTATTAACAGAGGAAGAACATGAATGGTTAATGAAGATTAAGGAAAGAGCTATTGATGCAGGATGGGTAACTATAGACGTAATCTCAATGGACTATGTCAAAGCAATTGAATACATGAAGAATATCGTACGAAAAGCAATAAGATATTACGGACATAAGTTAAAAAGAGAAAGAAAAATCACTGAAGCAATTATAGGTAAATATGCCTATTACCTAGCTAGAGATATTGTAGGTTACGGGAAAATAGACGTCATGTATCGTGACCCAAACGTTGAAGATATTATATGTGATGGGGTAGACATACCCGTCTATGTATTTCATAGAGTTTATGAATGGCTTAAATCAAACATAGTGTTCGAAACCCCCGAAGAACTCGACTCATTTATTAGAAGACTAGCCTTTAGGGCAGGACAATCAATAAACTATGCAAGACCAATAATTGAAGGACCTCTTCCACCAGAAGGATTTAGAGCGCATATAACCTTAGACGTAGTATCTAGAAGAGGTAGTACATTCACTATAAGAAAGTACTCCGAACTACCATACACCATAGTTGATCTACTTAAATTCCACACACTAGACCCCCTTGTGGCGGCATACCTATGGTTATTAATAGACCATATTAATAGTATGTTAATAACAGGCGCTATGGCGTCTGGAAAAACAACACTCCTCAACGCTATTGCAATGCTCATTAGACCTGAAGTAAAAATAGTAACCGTAGAAGAAACTCCAGAAATAAGACTATTCCATGAAAACTGGGTTTCAATGGTAGTAAGGCCAAGCTTTGAACCAGGGGTGCAGGATATAACATTATTCGACTTATTGAAGAGCGCATTAAGGCAAAGACCAGACTATATAATTGTTGGAGAAATACGAGGCGAAGAAGCATATACTTTCTTCCAAGCAATATCAGTAGGACACGGAGGACTAGGAACAATACATGGAGAAACTATTGAAGCAACCATAAGAAGACTAATAACAAGGCCAATGAATGTACCACCGATGCTAATACCACTAGTTAAGGCATTCATTCTAATGGGTAAGGTAAAGACTCCCAGAGGGTTAGTAAGAAGGGTAATAGAAATAAGAGAGCCAATAGAAGTAAATCCAGAGACAGGAGAGATAAAAACAAACCTAGTATTCAAATGGGATGCGCCAAGAGACTCATGGATATTTACAGGAAAAAGTCTTGCACTTAGATCAATAAGCGAAAGAACATTTAAACACATATCAGAAATATATAAAGACCTAGAAAGAAGAGCAACAATAATGAAATGGATACTCGAAAAACGAGTAGTAAAATCGTACCACGATTTAGCTAAAATACTAAGAGAATACTACGCTAACCCAGAAAGAATTAGTCTAAGAGCAGAAGTTGAGGTAGAACCCGTTGTCATTCACCCCAAGCCTATATAAAGCCGCAAGAATCATAGGCATAGCTAAATTCTATGAATCAAAATTTCCCTGGCTAAAAAAATACATACGCGGCTCAGGAATGAAAGTATCATATGAAGCATACATATCATTAATAACGTTTATTCCATTAATAATATCAATTATAATGTTCTTAGTTTCATATAATATTCACTTAGCGTTAAAAATACCTCAACAATTTATTCCTCTATTATCATTATTAATTTCGTTAATAGTATACCTAGGATCAGTAGCTATACTAATTTCAATACCCATTGTGAAGTTCCGTGGAAGAGGAGAACTTATCGATGTAAAAATACCAATATTGCAATCATACCTTGCAACGTTAGCTCTTACAGGCATGAGCACTGAAAAAATATTTCTAAGATTATATGAATTGAGAAACCTAATAGGAATAGATGTAGAGTTTGAAGAAATAGCAAAAAGTTTATTGTTAAGAGGAGAAGATGTTCTGAAAGCCCTAGATAGAGCAATAGAAATAACACCAAATACAAGACTAGCAACAATATTCGCAACGCTGAAGGGATTAACAGCAACAGGAGTAGGCATAGTAGACTACGTCAGAATGTCCTTTGCAGAATCATTAACGATACTTGAGACAAGATCTAGATCAGCATATGCATCACTATCAATTCTAATTGAAGTATTCATTTCGCTAACAGTCTTATTACCAATAATTATACTTTTAGTAGTACTAGCATTATTCTCATTTGGAGGAGCACTTTACCAACCACCAATAAACCCTAAACTAATAGTCACATTAGTGACGTTTATTTTAGTCCCATTCATTTCATTAGGATTACTCATAGTAGTAGACTCAATACTATCAAAGGTAAGACCATGACCCCTTTTGAACGCTTAAAGTATAAACTCCTATTCCTCTGGTTCATAACAATCCCGATAACGGTATTCCTCTATCCAAATATAGTAACATTATTTGGAAGCCCTGAAATTAAAGCTATAGAAATAATACCCGGAGTATCATTGCCATATAGTAAGACCCTATTTATGTTCACAACCATAGCATTTGCACTAAACCTATTTCCACTAGCATTCTATATGTATAAATCATATCAAATAAAGGAAGCTATGTTTAGAAACGTTGCACCACTACTAAGAGACTCTGCTTCACTAATAAAACCAGGACTAACCTTCCCCAAATTACTAGAGGAGCTCTCAAAGAAAGATTATGGCCCCTTAAGCTACTATATTAGAAAAGTGTACATGCTAACCCTATCAGGTTACGACTTCCCCGAAGCCTTTAAAAGAGGAATGCAAGGAATACCACGCAACATACTAAGATACTTACAAGTACTAGTAGAAGCATACCTTAGTGGAGGTAAGGTAGCGGAAGTACTAGATGAAGCATCAAAATTCTTCTTAGAGTTATATTCGTTCGAAGAAATGAGGGAAAGGACGCTAAAAGCCTATGTTTACATAGTAACTATGGCAATAGCGGTCTTCCTGATCTCAGTTACATTAATACTCTTCTTCTCGGAGACATTAATGGCAGCAGGAGGAAAAGCTCCCGTAACACCAATATTATCAAAGGATGAAATAATAGCAATACTATTCTATACATCTATAGTAATCTCGTTATTCGGAGGATTAATACTAGGTAAGATCGTTAAAGGAGAAGCATTAGGAGGATTCCATTACATGTACGTATTCATGTTGATATCGATGGTTTACCTGCTCTTTTCAGACGAAATTATAAAATTACTCTCTACGTTCCTTCCCAAGTCCTAATACCTTTTTTAATGTCTCTTCAAAGTTATTTATAAATGTTTTCAATTCTTGCTCTATTTTAATCATTAGAACCTTAGGATTATTTGTCAACATAGATAGTATCGGGGAGAGTTCTTCATAGCAAACAATATAGTATACATTTCCGCTACCTTCAGCAAGAAATTCAGCAGCTTTAACTGTAACGGAAAGCATTTTACTTTCTTCATGAGCCCTGATAATATCAATGAGAAGAGTTAGAGTATCTCTCTTACCAATAATGTCAAATTCATGCTCTATACCTGATAATCCCTTAAGCCTTGGAGGCTTAATTTTCTCAAACTGATACTTATCAATAACTTCCTCAATCAACGCTACTACAATGAGATTTCTTTCATAAACAACCTTGCCCAATTCACTAATCTTATATGAATGAAGAGGAATATAGTTAGACTCATATATAGAGAACTCATGACCACATTTATCACAAACAAATTTTATTCCAGGCTCAGCAACTCTCCTTCCACATTTAAGGCATTGAAACATGGTAGTTAATACGATAAAGTCAATTCCCTCCCTATGTACTTCCTCGCCACAATTAGGACATATTCTTACCTTAAATTTACCTTTAGCATAAAAAGCGTACTCGGAACCCGTAAAACCACAGGCTACATGTTGAATAATCCGCGTTTTCTCAAGATTAATACTATCACAATAAGGACATACATACCTAACCTTCACTCGATAACTACCACACTTAGGACATGAAACTACCCTGTCATAAATCTCTACATCAACAAGCTCATTATTTGCTAATTCCCGTAAAGCCTTTACCTCAACTTCATCAACTAATCCTTCATAATATAGTGCATCATTACTCAAATCAACCTTGACCCTAATTATCTTTCCTTCATAAAGTTGCTTTAACATTAATATTATGTTATCTATTAGCTCTCTCTTAGATAATAGGTTAGTTACAGCTTTACTCATATTTTCATTTATTGCGCTATTTTCCAAGGATATTACCCTTACCTATCTAATATAGAATCCAATACTAGACTAAAAATACTTCATTTACGCTAACTAATCCAATTCTATTATTTTCAATATCTCCTCTTTATCCAACTTTATTGCCGTAAAGTATTTGTAGCTAAGCCTACGCAAATCTGCATTATCCCCTTGAATCATTACAGTTACGAGCCTTGCATTTGCTGCTGAAATAGCCCTCTTCACTGATAACTCAGCTATCCTATCTTCACCATCAGTTATTAATATTATATCACTTATACTCCTCGAAGTTTCCCGAAGTACATCATTGCATGCCGTTAAAATAGCTCTCGTTATATCAGTACCTCCTCCCCCCTTAACCTTAGCAAGGTATTCTATTAATTTTAAGGCTTCCGATGACTTGGGTCTCTTAGTAACCTTAATTAATGGATAGGGCAAGCTATCAAAGAATCTAAGGTAAAATGACCTACATTCCTTTAAGGCCCTAATGTATAGTGCTAATGACACAGCCTTAGCCCATAAGATCTTCTCTCCCTCCATACTACCACTCTTATCAAGTACTACGTAGATAGGCCCCCATTTCTCCGGTAAGACTTTCTCGTAAAGCAATAGCTTATTCTCCGCAAGTTTTAATTTAAATAATGGATCTGGAGCTGCTATCTCTGTTGGTACAATTCTTTCTATGTCGCCACCAATCTCATAACCAGTTAATTCACCTTTTGGATGTCTTACTACCCTTCTCCGAGCTCTAATAGAGTGCTTAGGTATATTCCCTATAATATCTAAGATTATCCTCACATCAAGACTTCTGGCAAGCTTCAGCACCTCATGTACCCTATCCTCAAATGAAAGCTCACTACCCGCCCCCGCCATTAAGCCTGATGCTAAATGCTTTATCTTCTTTGCAGTTTTAGCGTCTTCTACAGCTCTCTTTAAAGCTTCATTGCTTAACTCTTCAATAAGTTTTTGTACTTCAGGTCTCTGACTTAAGTTACCTCCTTTATCTTGCATTCCCTTCATTAACTCATTATGTAGCTGCTGTTCATTGCTTGAACGCTGATTATCCATTAACTGTTCTAACATTAGTAAGAGATTCTCCAAATAACTAATAGCCATAATCATACTAGTACAAGAATCCGCTATAGTTAACGATTTATGTTTCTCAAGCTCCCTGCTGTATATAATGGATTTTATGAGGGCATAGTGCATTTTTAAGTCATTATCTACTTCACTTGGGGAAATAATTATAGGATAAGGCAGATACATTGTATAAAATGCATCTATAGCTAAGCCATATGATATAGAGGGATCTTTTCCTAATATCTTCCTTAAAGAAGAAATTATTTTCTCTCCTCTAAATCTAACTATAGAATCATCATACTTAATGCCCTTTAAAACCCCCCTTATCTTCTCTTGAAGTCCTCCTTCACTTGACATTATTATTGACCTCAAAATCCTAGTTTCCTAGCTATTAAATCCAGTGTTCTATCAAGCTTCCTCAATACTTCTTCAGCCAATCTCTTCACTTCGTTATTTGTTGTTTCATTCATCATTGCTATTACTCTATCTTTAGTAATATTCAAGTTCCTTAGTAACTCTACAAGCCTAGGATCATAATCATTAGCTTCTTCCGCAAATCTCGATATTTCATCAACATTAATGTATATATCATTTAATTCCCTAATGTACTTAGCAGGAGTCTTAAGCTCTTCAGCTAATATAGCTGAAACCCTATCAAAATCATCTAAATCTCTAGGAATGACATATTTAAGTACTATTAAATCTTCTTCATAAGCTACATCCCTTCCACTCAATACGGCATGTGCAGCTATAACCTTTAATGCCTTACCCTTTCTTCTATCGGTTACATGAAGTCCTTTTTCTTCAAATATTGCATATAATCTTAATAACTTGGATTTTATAGGTTCAAGATTAACATTCAATACAATCTCGTATAGTTTCTTAAGGTCACTCATTGACATAACTGGTTTTGGTTCGGATATCTTATATGTCTCTATTTTCCATGAAGCATCCAGTAAATCCTCCCATCTATTCTCCTCAACAGGCTTAATGTAGTGTCTGAGTAGTAATCTGTCGTAGAGAGCCTCTAGTTCGGGTTCATCGGGAATGCGGTTACTTGCACTAATTAGAGTCCATAAGGGGACAGGGATTTCAGTATATCCATCATATAGTATTCTCTCATTAAGTATGCTAAGCAATGCATTAAGAATAGCCGAGTTAGCATTAAATATCTCATCTAAGAACACTATCTCTGCTTCAGGAAGCTTACCCCTAGTAATCCTCCTATAAACTCCCTCCTTCAATGCATTAATATCGAGAGGACCAAAAAGCTCTGCAGGCTCAGTATACTTAGTTAATAAGTACTTAAAGAACCTAGCATTAATTAACTCTGCAGCCCTCCTAGCAAGTGCTGATTTAGCTGTACCAGGCTCACCTATAAGTAAGACATGCTCTCTAGACAATAATGCAAGAGTTATAACCTTAGCCTCCTCCTCTCTACTAACAAATGGATAAGACAACTCACTTAGGAACTTCTTAGGTAATTCTAGGTCGACATTAGTATACTTCATTACATTCTATCCTCCACTCATATAAGTAATCTAAAACAGCACTCAAAAATCTAGCACGTTACATGAATAACCGCAACAACCTTCCTATTACTACTAAATAATTCATTTAATTTACTAAGCATTTCAGGCGTTTTTCCTACCATCAATTCAACACCCTTATCCCTCAATAACCTTAAAGCGTCATCCATTAATGGAAGATCACCATATTGACCTGTAGCTATTACAACAATCTCAGGGTTAAATCTCAAGATGAATTCAGCTTCCTTTCTCGAGAATGGTGTATGACCATAAAGTCTCCTATATTCCTTGGACAACTCCTTTCTCCTCCTCATAATAGTCCCATCACTAATAACTATCACGTCATGATCATATCTTCTTCCATTTATAATTACATAGCCAAAATCAGTTTTCTCAAACAATATATTAGCCTTAGACATATCATCTACACCCATCTAACTAAATATATGAGGCTATTAGCAATAATAATTTTAGGATATCTTACAGTAAATCTAAATAATAGATGAAGAACCCGGTTTTATCTGAAGAAGAAAGATGATGTAGAGTTGCTCAACAGATCGATTGCTCGAGTGATGACCATATCGGCTACTGAAAATATGATGAATATCACCCTCTCTGGCACCTAAGCTCAATACTCCTCTTTAAATCATAAAGCATAATACCTAAACCAATACCCAGTAACGTTATCCCAATAATCTCCAATATTACCCACCTAAGGAAGTCTATCTTAAGTGTATTATAATAATAGTTCCACTCAAGTAACACCTGACTAGCTATAACTGAAGCTATATGATGAGAAATGAGCGCTATAATGGAACCTACGATGAATATAAATACACCAAGAGTTAAACGAGACATATGGTCTCCCTCAATTAATCATATTACACGCTTACCCGGTTTAACTATTCCTCGCGTAACCTCCCCTTTAAGAGCAACAAGTAATCTTCGATTAAACTCTTCATACTCAATAGGACAACCCCTTAACACGGCTCCATTATGTAACTCAAATACTGGAGTTACAACCTCGCCAACAAGTTCCTTAATTCTATTCTTATACTTAGGGAATTCTATAGATAAGGCTAAAGCTTCAATACCAGCTGTGTCGATTACATAGATAAATAACCTCCTACATGCAGGACATCGAGGACCATAATATATCTTCATTTTAACTGGGTAAGGAAATTTCTTTTTAGGCTTACAATTAGTTATTGCCGCATAAACTATAATTTCTAAGGGAACTGTTCCTTCAAAAACTATATTACATAACCTCTTTCTCTCGACACTCATATAGTATCACACTTACCATTACTTCTATTACTTTAATGTACCAGACAATAGAATACATTAAAAGAAGCATATAAACTATAATAACCCATTGAATGAAAACTAAACACTAGGAAGCAAATACTCAGGCTTAGAGTGAAATGAAAATAGGAGTTCAGAGAATACTTAGAAGAATAGAAAATGTATTAGCTGAGGCATGTAGTTCACCAAGCATTAAAAGCGTTATAATAATTGGTTCGGCTTCAAGACCAGAAGACTATGTAGAAGGGCTAAGCGATATAGGCATAATATTGTTTACTACTCAGGAAGAGAAAAACAAGGCAAAACACATTTGGTGGAAGCTAATTTCAATACCAAATATAACAGCAACAATAATGACGGAGGACATACTAGCTGAAATATGTAGAAATGGCGACCCATTATGCTTCCTTATAGTAAAGGACTCAATAACTATATGCGGTGAAGATGAATTAGATAAAATACTTAAAAACGTTAAACTAAGAGTTACAGAAAATACCCTACAATTATTAAAACAAAAATCCATAGCCTCACTAGGCCTCGCCTTAACCTCATTCTTTACAAACGATAACCTAATGGCATTAAACCACTCATACCATGCACTGAGATCCGCTATTAGGTTTAAAGCCTTAGAAAAAGGCTACGGAATGCCCATAAGTGATAAACAAGTAATTGAAATATGTACTATACTTGGGTTAAGAGACATATGCTGGACATACCAAGCACTAATCGAATATAGAAAACAGAAAACCAAGTTAAAAATATGGCAATTAGATATAATATGCAAAGCCATAGAATATTTACTACGCGAAAAAATACCCTCAGCTAGTAGCGTATATGTAAAAATTAGAAATCTTGGAACACCAATAGGTATAATAAGATATGAGGATAAAGCATGGAAAATAGAGCTAATAAAAAATGGGAAGAGATTATCAATAAAAGTATCATAGACAGAATACCAAGCAGTAAAGGAATCTACGCATTAGTATTCGAACTAACAAATAACATGAAATTAAGTACGAGGACATTAAGTAATAAAACCTTAACAAAAGGCATATATGTCTACATAGGTAGTGCAAGAGGACCCGGAGGACTAAGAGCTAGAATTAGAAGACATCTAGCTAAGACAAAGAAACTAAAATGGCACATAGACTACATAACCTCAACTAATCATTTTAAAGCAAGAGCAATAGTTTATGCACTAACAAACCAAGATCTGGAACACATCATAGCCTCTATCCTAGAAAAACAATTGGCAATACCTATACAGAGATTCGGGTCAACAGATAAACCAAGCAGGTCCCATTTGTTTAAATGTAATAATCTAACTGAATGTATTAATACCGCATTTAACGCTCTTGAACTATTAAATTTAAGTGCAAAAGTAATTAGAATAACGTGAAGAGGGATAATAGAGGTTGAGTCAAGAGATCAGGTTAAGAACACTATCTCCTCCTAATGAAGTCGTAGACAAGGTACTATCAGCACTTAGAATCAAGCCCAATAAAGCGTTAATACACATAGATAAAGCTCTGAACAGAATAGCTGCTGAGAATGTATATGCTAAAATCGACATTCCTCCACATAATAGAGCTGTCATCGACGGTTATGCCACATTATATTCAAGTATTGAAGGCTCCATACAAACAAATCCCTCAAGGTTAACAATTGTAGGAAAAATAGAAATTAATGAACTGCCACCTAGCAACTACCTAATAAAACCAGGCGAAGCAATCGAAGTAGCAACAGGTTCTCCCTTACCAGCAAATATTGATGTAGTTATACCCTACGAGTACACGCAGAGAATAAGTAACCAGGTCTTAGTATTTAAGGAATTTCCACCAAAATATGGTATTTCATATAAGGGAGAAGATATTAGGAAAGGAGAAATAATTGTAAGTGAAGGAGAAATAATAAAACCGTGGCATATAGCCCTAATGGCATCACAGGGAATAAACAAAGTTAAGGTATTCAATAAACTAAGATCAGTAGTACTGTCAATAGGTTCTGAACTCATAGAACCAGGAGAGAAATTAAGAACAGGTTTCATATATGACTCAACACGATACCTCGTAAAGAACTACTTAAGGACTCTTGGACTAGAAGTTAAAGATCTAGGGATAATAGGCGATGATCCCGAAGAAATAAGAAGACATATAGTAGAAGCTATGGACGATTATGACATTGTGTTTACCATAGGTGGAACAAGTGTAGGTGAGAAAGACTATACAGTTAGAGTACTAGAAAATTTAAATCCGACAATATTAATCCATGGATTTGCATTAAAGCCTGGAAGACCTGGAGCAATAGCTGTATTTAATAAAATCAAACTAGTAATGGCTTTAAGTGGATTCCCCGTTGCAGCGCTAGCAGAACTTGAAGCTATATTCAAACCCATATATGCTAAAATTATGAAGATAAAGGGCACATTAAACCCTATCATAAAAGCTAAATTAGCTAAGAGAATACCCTCAGAGCCTGGAATAATGGAAATATATAGAGTTAGAGTATGCCTTGAAGACAATGAATATAAAGTCTATCCCTTAAAATTAACTGGAAGCGGTATACTATCAACACTAATCAAAGCTAATGGATTACTCATTATACCACCAGACATAACAGGATATGATAAAGGTGATATTGTAGAAGTAGAACTTATAGGTGATATAAGTGAATGCAAAATGTAAGGAGAACACATTGAAACATAAAAGATGGCTATCACTAATAGTCCTAATGCTGTTACTCATATCGATAACTTCAAGTATTCTCAACTACGCTGATTTAAGCCAAATAAATGTTAGTAAATCAATTGAGGTATACAGAGTAGTAGAGACAACTATTGTCGAAAATAAAGGGTCAAAAAATATAAGCCTAGTAGACGCATTAGGAGCTACCATAACCTATCCTCAAGATGATGTTTATCAAAAACTTCTCTCATACAAGGTGTACTTAAATGGCCAAGAACTTAAGGTTAAAATACATGAAGAATTTAATGGCTTCATTAAAACAGCTGAATTAAGCGATGACATAATACTTACACCTTATGCTTCTGCAAACATTACAATAGTATACGATATGACAGTAATTACTAATAGGACTACACCAAGAAATGTATTGGGACCTAGTATTCCCTCACAGCCTATTAAGAGATACGAAGAGTTTACAAGAGCAACAAGCTTATGGAACTACACTAATCCCTTAATAATTTTGCTCACAGATTATCTTAAATCTAAGAGCAAAAATCAAATAGAATACATGATCAAATCAATAGAATGGATTAGTAACAAAATAGTATACGAAACCAGAATACCTCCACGACACCCTACAGAGCTTTTAATAGAATTTAGAGGGGATTGTGATGATCAAGCAAATTTACTCATAACACTACTTAGATGCGCTAATATACCAGCCATAACAGAACAAGGACTAGTTGTCATTAAAGGAGCATCATTTAAAGGCGAAGCTGCAAATGGATACCTTAAATATGATTTAAGAAATGCAGGACCACATGGATGGGTAAAAGCGCAAATGCCTGATGGAACATGGATAGCAATCGACTTAACCTTCGCATACGGATCTAGGAACCCGTTAGACAAGATCCTATTAGCTGCATACTATACATTCCCAGTAATAGTAACGAATAGAATATACAAGGAGGATTACGTAACAGAAGGAACGACAATGTTAAAAGACATTGAGGAAAACAAAGTAATGATAACATACATAGTAAACGTAGTACCACTAAAACAATAATATCTCAAAATATCCCTAGAGGTGAAGAGACTATGAAAAATAAACCAGAATTATCCATAATAATACCAACATATAATGAAAGACAAAACCTCCCAATACTCATCGAAAAAATAAACAACAGCATTAACAATTCAATAAAATACGAAATAGTAGTAGTAGATGATAATAGTCCTGATAAAACATGGGAAGTAGCTTTAGAATATTCCAAGAAAGGATATCCCGTTAAACTAATTTTAAGGCCTAGAAAAATGGGTTTAAGTTCAGCTATAATTGAGGGATTTCATAAATCTAGTGGAGAATACATAGTAGTAATAGATGCTGACTTACAACATCCACCAGAGGTTATACCCATACTGTATAATGAGGCTAAGAAGCATGGAGCAGACATAGTAATAGCTTCAAGATACATAAAAGGAGGAGGCGTAGAAGGATGGAGCTTAATTAGGAAAATAATTTCAAAAGGAGCATCACTATTAGCTAAGATAGCTTTACCACAAGTGAGGAAAATATCGGATCCCATGTCTGGATTCTTCCTAGTCAAAAGAGATGTTATTGAAGGATTAGAGCTTAAACCCAAGAGCTGGAAAGTACTGTTAGAAATCCTAGTAAAGGGAAAGTATAGTAAGGTAATTGAAGTACCTTACATATTCAGATCTAGGATTCACGGTGAAAGTAAATTAAGATTAAAAGACATGATAAGCTATTTCAAACATGTCTTAGAGCTATCAGAGTATCGTATAATAAAATTCGCCATTGTAGGAGCTTCAGGCGTAGGTGTAAATTTAGGCGTTCTATACCTATGCAAGGAACTCCTAATGATACCACTCACAATAGCTTTAATCATAGCATTCGAAGTCTCTCTTACATCCAACTACATATTAAATGACCTATGGACATTTAGAGGAAAGAGACCAAAAGGAATACGCAACTGGCTAAAATACTGGATTAAATACCACTATGCAGCATTAGCTGGATTAGTCGCCTATTATTCCATCACACTAATATTAACGCATCTAGGTATCTATTACATACTTGCTGCACTAATAGGAATATTAACTGGATTTATATTCAATTTCATACTAGCACAACACACTATATGGAGATAAAGCATCACATTATGATATGGGCTCAAATACTAATCCTAGCTTTCTAGCATAACTATATGCTTCCTCCATTTCCTCTCTCGTCGGCCTTCTAGCTATATCAGGCCATTTATCAGGATACCTTAATACAAGGAATTCAGGCCTATATTGCTCCATGATATTTACTAACGCTTTTGGCATATTATCTGCTATCCACTTCAATATAGGCTTTGTACAGCACTCTAAATGATTAGGCATTACTAGGTGCCTAATTATAACGTCATCACCCCATCCCGCTATCAACTTATGA
>Ga0190313_1001207_pt1 | contig 14084 bp, 9 predicted proteins | sample 4870071011_MG_FD_169989 | JGI IMG/M metagenome (GOLD analysis project Ga0190313, IMG submission 169989) | Hydrothermal vent sediment bacterial communities from Southern Trench, Guaymas Basin, Mexico - 4870-07-10-11_MG | ecosystem: Environmental > Aquatic > Marine > Hydrothermal vents > Sediment ...
CTTCAAAACTATTGGGGCTAAAGATCCCCCGTAAATTTTTAAAAGATGCGGTAAAATATTAAGGGCTCGCTCAAAAATAACTTTACATTTTAAGCGCCGATGCATCCCGTCTGGCTACGTTCCGAAAACGCAGAAATATCTTGATATTCCTTCGTTTTCGCGCCTTGCCAGCCAGGCGCCTCAATACTTAAAATTGCTAATTTATTTTTGAACGAACCCTATGCAAAGGAAGACCTTTTCATAGCATAAATCAGGTGTACCAGTGATCAATTTAAAATTGAGTGCAAAATTGAATATTGTTGTCTGGCTTGTAATTTCGGTACCCGGGATGACTTTTGGCTGGTTTTTAACCCGACATAACGAATCCAGGATAAAATTACTTTTTGAAAAACGGGGAACAGCTTTTACTGTAAATCTTGCCTATAACAGCGAGTTTGGTCTTTTAAGCAGAAATAAGGATGAGCTTGTGAAATTAATGGCAGGTCTGCTCCAGGAAGATGATGTAGCCGCCGCAGCCATCCTTGATCAGGCAGGAAAAGTAGTGGCACGAGTGGTTGCCGGTGAGGAAACCGATTTTTTATTTTTTCAGCCGGAAAAATTATTTTTCCATAACAAGACAGATTTTACAATAAAAGCAAAAAAGAGCCATTGTCGCGGGGAGCCCTATCTTTTCATTACAGCCCCTATTTTTACAACCAGGCAGAAAATATTCATTGAAGAAGACATTTTTTTTCCAGACAAGGAAAAATTATCCAGAGAGGCCATAGGCCGGGCAATTGTCTGTTTAACCATGACTGATTTGATAAATGACTTGTCGAATAATCGCAATTTGATGGCTGTCTTTTTTATTTTTATTCTTATTATGGTTTCAGGGATGCTTGTTTTGGCAACCAGAGGACTTATTATAACCCCTCTTAATAAAGTCCTTGCCGGCACCGAAATAATAGGAAGGGGAAATTTTGACTTTCGCCTTGACTCAAAAAAAAAAGACGAGATCGGAACCCTTGCTTCAGGGTTCAATAAGATGGGAGAAGCCCTTCAAAAACATACTAAAGATCTAACCGCTGAAAAGGAATTCTCAGCAAGAGTTATTGAAAGCCAGACAGATATGCTTTGCGTGGTTAATCATCAAGGGATACTTACCAGAACAAATAAAGCTCTCCTCGACCTTTTAGGATATTCTGCAGATGAATTAACAGGAAAAAATGTGATTATGATATTTGGAAATAATAAAGACGATAAGGTGAAAAAAACATTAGCCATGGCTCTGAGAGGAGAAAATATTCAGGAATGGGAGACAGAACTTTTCAGCAAGAAAAAAGAGAAAATTATGGTCTCCTTTGGCGCAGGACCCATAAAAGATGAAACAGGGATGATCATCGGAGCAATCGGGGTAGCCAGAGACATCAGGGAAAGGATGAAACTGAAAAATCAGATCCGGCAATATACCGAAAATCTGGAAAATATGGTGGAAGAGAGGACTCGGGAACTTAAGGAAAAAGATATCCAGCTAATTCAGTCGAGCAAACTGGCATCATTGGGTGAGATGGCGGCGGGGATCGCCCATGAGATTAACCAGCCGCTCAATGTAATCAAGATGACCACAACCGGGATGTTGCATTTTTTTAAAAAAGGTAAAAATATATCTAAAGAGATGCTTTTAGAAGAGCTTTTGACCACCAATGCCCAGATAGAGAGGATTAGAAAAATTATCAATCATTTGCGCACATTTTCCCGGAGGTCAAAAGATATTGAGACCGAAGAAATTGACATAAATATACCCCTGCAGGACTCCCTTACCTTTGTGGGGGAGCAGTTGAAACTGCATCAAATTGAGGTACAGTTCAAACTTGATGAATCATTGCCAAAGGTCATGGCCGATGCCAACAAACTTGAGCAGGTTTTTTTAAATATCATAAATAATGCCAGGGATGCCATGGATGAAAGGGAAAAAGACTTTGCAAATGGTGAGACAGATTATGAAAAACTGCTGAACATAAAATCTTTTGCCGAGAAGGGACAGGCAGTGGTGACTATTTCCGATACCGGAGGGGGAATACCTGACAATGTGAGGGAGAAAATATTTGAGCCTTTTTTTACAACAAAAGAAGTGGGCAAAGGGACCGGTCTTGGGATGAGCATAAGCTATAGTATAATTAAAAATTTTAAAGGAAACATCAGTTTTAAGGTGAAAAAGGGAGTGGGAACCACCTTTCGGGTGGAACTGCCGGGGGGAGATTAAAACGGAAACCTTGTTTTGTTTATAATTATTCAGCTAATATGTACGGCAGCAGGTATAATCTGATTAAACCATGAAAAACTCACAGCTAAGAGGTCGTAAAAAAAGAATCTGTTAAAAATATAAGCTTGCGTAATAGTATACCAGAAAATAACGTCAATAAGTTCAGTCCTGATGGATTCTTTCTTAACGCTCTCTAATCCGTTCAAACAATTTCAAAGTTTTAATCAGATCATACCTGCTGCGTATCTTCCATCAGCCACGCTGAATAGTTACTTTTGTTTTTAAGAGAAAGAATGGAGACAAAAATGGGAAAAATACTGGTAATTGACGATGAGGAAGTTATCAGAAAGACCGTAAAGAAATACCTGGAGATGGGCGATTACCAGGTGATAACCGCGGCCAATGGCCAGGAGGGTATAGAGGCCTTTCTCGAGGAAAGCCCCGACGTTGTTCTCACAGATTTGAAGATGCCTGGCATGGACGGACTGGCCGTGGTAAAGGCCATAAAAGAGCTGGATGAAGATGCTGAGGTGATCGTCATCACCGGTCATGGCGAGGTTGATGCGGCTGTGGCATCTCTAAAGCTGAGGGCCAGCGATTTTCTGCTGAAACCTGTGGATATAGAGGAACTCGAAAAGGTAGTGGCGCATTCTCTGGAAAAGCGGACTCTCAAGCGCCAGATCAAAAAGGCTCAAATCTTTAACCGGTCTATAATGGACTCTGCCACTGGTTTTTGCATTATTACATGTGATTATGACGGGAATATTATTTCCTGGAACAGGGGTGCGGTCATCATCATCGGTTACACAGAAGAAGATGCGGTCGGCAAGATGTATATCTCGGATATTTTTCCCAGGGACTTCGTGAAATCAGGAGCCCTGGACAAGATAGCAGATACGATATTGTCAGGAAAGAGATATGAGGAAGAGATATATCTAAAGAGAAAAAACGGTGATGTTTTTCCAGCAGCGTTAAATGCGTCCACGCTCAATGATGAGCATGGCATCTTCCTGGGGATGCTGGCCATTGTCCAGGATATCACCGATCGGAAACGTGCGGAAGAAGAACTCAGAAGAGCAAAAACAGCAGCTGAGGCCGCAAATATGGCAAAAAGTGAGTTTTTGGCCAACATGAGCCACGAGATACGGACACCCATGAATGGGGTTATCGGAATGACGGCCTTGACCCTTGATACCAGACTCACAGATGAGCAGCGGAAATACCTTGAGGTGGTTAAATATTCGGCGGATAATCTGCTGAAGATTATAAATGACATTCTCGATTTCTCCAAAGTTGAGGCGGGCCGTTTAGATATAGAGGAGATCGATTTTGGCCTGTGGTCCACAATCGATTCCATTATGAAACAAATGGCCTTTAAAGCCAATGCCAAAGGCCTGGAGCTGACTTATTACATTGGGCAGTCTGTCCCTGATGCGGTCATAGGGGATCCTGGCAGGCTGCGGCAGATTATCATTAATCTTTTGGGAAATGCAATTAAATTTACCGATGAAGGGGAGATATTCTTCCAGGTGAAGGTGGCAAAAGAGCTTTCCGATTCAGTGGAACTTCTTTTTTTTATTTCGGATACTGGTCTTGGCATACCAGAAGACCGGAGAAAAGAGATATTTAAAAGTTTTACCCAGGCAGACGGGTCCACCACCAGGAAATACGGAGGCACTGGTCTGGGTACTACAATATCAAAACAACTAATTGAGTTGATGGGGGGAAGGATCTGGATTGAAAATTCCAGGTTGTCCAGTCTCAATGAACAACGGGCAACAAACACTGCTCAATTAAAAATAAAAGATCAAAGCTCAAAACGGGGGCCAGGGACAACCTTTTCATTTACCCTTCGCCTTAATCTTCAAAAAGAGAAAGGTACTCCCATTTCACCTAACAACGCGGAGATCGACATTAAGGGGCTGAAAGTCCTTGTTGTGGATGACAACGACTTCAATCGCCTCATCCTAAGCACAATCCTTAAAAAGTGGGGAATTACCCCTGACAATGCTTCTTGCGGTGAGGACGCTCTGGAGGCCATGAGGATTTCTATTAAAGATAACACTCCCTATTCCATTATCTTTCTTGATTATCAGATGCCGGACATTGACGGCTTTTCAGTTGCAAAACAGATACAGGAAAAAGGCTGGTTAAAATATACACGGATTATCATGCTTACATCCATTGCGGAAAAAGGGCACGGCGCAACCTGCAAGGAACTCGGTATTTCTTCTTACATCTCCAAGCCGGTGAGCCAGGCTCTCCTTTTTGGTGCGATAGTAAAGACCATGGATGGTCATAAAAATCAAAATATCATTACCCTGCATACCATAAGAGAGGAAAAAAAAAGGCTTAAGATCCTCCTTGCAGAGGATAACAAAGTCAACCAGATACTGGCAAAAAAGCTCCTTGAAAAACATGGATATTCGGTTAAAATAGCTGGAAATGGTCTCCTGGCTGTTGAGGCTCTTGAAAAGGAAAGTTACGATTTGGTATTGATGGATATCCAGATGCCGGTAATGAGTGGTATCGAGGCCACAAAAAAGATTAGAAAAAGAGAGCGTGACCAGGCAATAACCGGGCATCCCTCCCGTATCCCCATAATCGCCATGACCGCCCATTCCATGAAAGGCGACAAGGAAAAGTTCATTAAAGAAGGGATGGATGACTATGTATCAAAACCCATAACACCAGGTGATCTTTTTGATGCAATAGATAGAATGTGTAAAAAATAAAGAGCGTCTGCATTAACAAATAATTTTGAAAAGTGAAGGATTATGAATATATTAATTTGTGGAGGGGCCGGGTATATCGGTTCCCATATGGCTAAAATTCTGAATAACAGGGATCACCGGATCACAATTTTTGATAATCTCTCCACAGGTCATAAGGAGGCTGTCAAATGGGGCCGGTTTGTTCAGGGTGATCTGTTAAGCACTGAAGATCTTGACAGGGTTTTTAATTCAGATAATTTTGACGCTGTAATGCATTTTTCAGCTAAATCCCTGGTCAATGAATCCATGGGTGACCCAGCGCTGTATTATCTAAATAATGTCTCTGGTACCATAAATCTCCTTGGGGTTATGAGAAAATATGAAGTTAAAAAATTTGTATTTTCATCCTCAGCAGCTACTTTCGGCAATCCTGTAAAGGATGTTATTGATGAGACCCACCCCCAGGTTCCCATGAATCCCTATGGTGAAACAAAATTAATGGTTGAAAAAATTCTTAAAGATTACGCATCTGCCTTTGATTTCAGTTCCGTCAGCCTCCGTTATTTTAACGCTGCCGGGGCAGATCCCCATGGAGAGATTGGTGAATCCCATAATCCTGAGACCCATCTTATCCCCAACGTACTCAGGTCTGTTTTAGACAAAAATATGAGATTAAAAGTCTTTGGGAAAGATTATAATACTAAAGACGGTACCTGTGTTCGGGACTATATTCATATTAATGATCTGTGCATGGCACATTTAAATGCGATTGAGTATATGGAAGGGAAAAAAGGTGCCCATGGTTTTAATCTGGGCAATGGCCGGGGGTTTTCCATTCTTGAAATCATCCGTGGTGCAGAAGATGTAACAGGGAATAAAATTGAATTTGATTATAAGCCCCCTCGCACAGGTGATCCGAAAATACTTGTGGCTGACAGCAGCCTTGCAAAAAATGAACTCGGTTTTAGCCCGGAATATACAGATATTGCAGAAATAATTCAAACAGCCTGGGTATGGCATCAAAACCAAAAATATTGAGACCTTAAGATAAAGATTTTGGGTGCGTTATCGCCGCCTGCGTATTATAATACACCTTCCTCCCTCTGGCCTTCCCAAAATCATTATCTTAAAGTCTATAACTATGCAGTTGCTACACTGATTTGATTATTTTTTCTGTTTCAATTGCTATTTTAAGCTCTTCGTCCGTGGGAATCACCAGGACTTTAACCTTGCTGTCGGATGAGCTTATTCCCCTCTCTTTTTTAGAGGGACTGATGTTTTTATCATGATCTATTTTAATTCCCAACCCCTCTAATCCTCTGCAGCACAGGTCGCGCACCAGGGAAGAATTTTCCCCTATTCCAGCAGTAAATATCACCCCGTCAAGGGTTCCCATGGCAGCGAAAAATGCCCCAATATATTTTTTTATTCTGTAAGTATATATTTTTAAGGCTGTTTCAGCCTTTTCATCACCCTGATCTTTTTTTTCTATGACCTCCCTCATGTCATTTGTGCCGCAAAGACCTTTAAGCCCGCTTTTTTTGTTTAGCAGTAAATTTATATCCCCGTATGACATCTTAAGGTGATCCGCCATGAAAAATAAAATAGCAGGGTCAATATCCCCTGAACGGGTACCCATAACCAGCCCTGCAAGTGGCGTCATCCCCATTGTTGTATCGATGCATTTCCCTTTTTTTACGGCAGCCATGCTCGCTCCGTTGCCCAAATGAATTGTAATAAGATTCAACTGGTTCAGGGGAGCTTTTAAGTAAGATGCTCCCCTTTCACAGACATAAGCATGGGAGATTCCATGGAAGCCATATTTACGCACCCTGTTTTTTTCATACATACTGTGGGGAACCGCATAAATAAATGCATCAGGGGGCAGGGTTTGATGAAATGCAGTGTCAAATACAGCAACCTGGAGAGCATCTGGGAAAATTGATTTTGCTACATTTATTCCGGTTAAATTAGCAGGATTATGGAGTGGTGCAAGGGGGATATTTTCTTTGATCGCCGCGATTACATTTTGATCAATAATTGTTGTGGAATTAAAAGATTCACCGCCATGAACTACTCTATGACCAACAGCTGAAATTGCCCTGGTATCTGAAACAACCCTGTATTTACTCCCCGTAATAAAATCGACAATACGGTTCATACCTTCATGGTGATCACGGATTATACCTTTTTCCACTATTTTTAAAGAATCCCCATCGGCAAGAACAACTTTATGGGTGATAATGCCTGTTTTTTCACCAATTTTTTCAATAAGTCCCGAAGCCGGCCGTCCATTGTTTTCTCTGTCAAAGAGTTCATATTTGATGGATGAACTTCCTGTATTGATTACAAGTATCTTCATTAGATACCTTTGGCAGACAGAGCCTGCACAGCTGTTATGGCAACAGTGTTAACAATATCCGGAACCGTACATCCGCGGCTCAGGTCATTTACAGGATATTTAAGCCCCTGAAGTACCGGCCCCACTGCCACAGCATGGGCAGATCTTTGAACCGCCTTATATGTATTATTGCCGGTATTTAAATCGGGGAAGATCAAAACAGAGGCCTTTCCTGCAACTTTGCTTTCAGGCATTTTTGCAGAGGCAACAAAAGGATCCACCGCAGCATCGTACTGCATGGGTCCTTCTATTATTAAATCAGGAAAGGAGAGCTTTCCCCTTTTTTTTGCAATTTCAACTGCCCTGCGAACCCTGTCCACATCTTCACCTCTGCCTGATTCCCCTGTGGAATAGGAAAGCATTGCAACAACAGGCTCAACACCAAATATTTGTGCAGTATGAGCCGAGCTTAAAGCAATTTCCGCAAGTTGTTCTGCATTTGGATTGGGATTAATGGCACAATCCCCGTAAACAAGAACCTTGTCAGCAAGACACATGAAAAAAACGCTGGATACAATGGAAACCCCTGCTTTGGTCTTGATAATCTGAAGGGAAGGCCGTATGGTATCTCCAGTGGTGTGGGCTGCTCCTGACACCATTCCGTCAGCCGCCCCTTTATATACCATCATTGTTCCGAAAAAATTAACGTCCATTAAACGATCAGAGGCACTTTCCTCAGTAAGTCCTTTATGCTTTCTTATATTATAATAGGTATTTACATAATCATTAAAATATTCAGATTTTTCAGGCTGAATAATATTTAAACCAGGAAGCCGGTATCCCAGAAGAGCTATCTTTTCAAGGATTCTCTCTTTATTACCTAAAAGAGTAAGATCCACAACTTCACGCTTTAAAAGTATTTCAGCAGCCTTTAAAATTCTTTCATCGGTCCCCTCAGGAAGAACAATATGCTGTTTATTTTCCCTGGCACGCTGCAAAAGTTTAAATTCAAACATTTTAGGTGTTATGATAGAGGTTTTTGATGTAATCACCGCCTCTTCCAGGGCAAGTTTATCGATATTTTTTTCAAAAAGGGCCAGGGCCCGGGTAATTTTTCTGTAATCATCGGGTAAAATTGCAGCATTTATTTTGGAAATTTTTGAGGCGGTTGGAAAGGTAGCATCCTTAACACTTAAAATAGGCACCATTTTGGGAAAACCTTTTATAAGTTTCCAAACAGGCTCTTCAGGCTGCAAACCTCCGGTTAAAAGAATACCGGAAATATTTTCCATGGATACAGAGGAGACAATGGCAAGACATGCGGTGATTATATCCGCCCTGTCACCAGGTGTAATTATAAGGGAACCATGCTTTATTCTCGGAAGAAAATTACGCAGCTGCATGGCAGCAATACTAAAGCTGCGCGCGTGCCTGTTTAACTGTTCATGGCCGTAGAGTACCTCCGCATCCAGAAAATCGGCAATTTCACCAATAGTGGGAGCCCCAAGTACAGGATCATGGGGAATAACGTAAACAGCCTGTTTTTTTATAAAATTCTTTTGCTTTAAAAGATTAATAATTGAATCTGTCTCTTTAGAAACCGTTTGGTTAATAATCGTTGCAATAGTCCGACAACCCTTTGAGCTTAAAGATTTAAGGGACAAATCCACAGAACGGACAGTTTCATCCATATTTTTATCATAGGCATTTGCCACCAGCAGAACAGGGGCTCCCAGATTCTTGATTATCTCCGCATTAATATCAAACTCAAAAGATGAAATTGAGCTGGCAAAATCGGTCCCTTCGCACAGTACAAAATCAGATTTTGCCTTTAACCTGTTATATTTTTCTATTACAACATCGACTATTTCAGACCCTCTCCCCACGGCAACAAGCCTTGCAGCCTCATAAGCGGTGAGCCCGTACATCTGGTCATATTCCAGATCCAGATTAAAGTGGGATGAGATAAGGTCAATATCCTTATCAGAGCACTCCGCGCATGAAGAGTCTCCGATTATGGGACGAAAAAAAGAGACTCTGTTGATCCTGCGAAAGAGCATCTCCATTATCCCGAGAACAACCAGAGATTTGCCGCTTTTAGCCTCTGTAGCTGTAACAAAAAGATTATCTGACATAATATTATATATACTTATTTAAATTTTATTTCGACCTGCCATCCATATCAGCCCCAAATGATATGGGGCAGAAATGGATTCTGCCCCTACACTAGCCATACCCGACAAAAATGTGATATGGGGTAGAAATGGATTCTGCCCCTACACCAGCCATACCCAAAATCATGCAATCATTTAAAGCGAAGAGACTATCTTACAGCATCAGGGGGAACAGAGAGCCCGTCATTTCTCAAAATATCCAGAGGCGATACCGGCTCAGAATCATGGAGCTTTAAAAAGTTTTCCCTTAAAACTCTTTTAATGGTTGCAGGTTTCCAGTTAAACCTTTTGACCTTATTAAATGTTCTGAACCAGGACTGCATACCGACAAAGGGATAGTCTGTACCAAAAAGAATCTTATCCTGATAAAAGGGGGTATTGGCAGCAAGATATACTTCCGGTGGAATAATATTAGGAGATGCGCCAGAAAGATCAATATAAACATTGGGATGCCTGAAAGCCAGGGACATAGCCTGATTGTGCCATCCGCCAATACCAAAATGGAGAAGGATCAATTTCAAAGTGGGAAAATCAACGGCCACATCATCATAACAAAGGGGCATCATATATTTCAATTTTGTAAAATACATCCCAGTGGTTCCGCAGTGGGATTGAATGGGAACACCTAATTCCACACATTTTTCATAGATCGGATAAAAAAGTTTTTCATCATTTGCATATGTGCTCACTGCAGCAGGATGAAACTTCAGCCCTTTTAATTTCAGATCATTAATACATCTTTCAACTTCCTCAACCGCATCTTCCCGTCTCGGATCCACTGAACCATACCCGATAAAACGGTCAGGATATTGCGCAACCAGCTTTGCAACTTCATCATTTGTTGTCATCGACTCTTTAAAAGCCCAGTGGTCAGATTTGGATGTGTCCAATCCCATGATCAAGGCTTTTTCAACGTTTGCCTTATCCATATCCTCAAGCATGTCTTCGAGGCCGTTGGGCAAAGCTTCATCCTTTAATCTGAAATGCTTTGCAGCCATATATAATCCGGCATTATTTTTCAAATCCGCCCTGAACAGAGGATGCGCATGATTGTCTATGGCTGGCACAGGCGCAAAAAGAGCATTATCTTTTTTGATTTTTTCAAGGTCTTCCTCACATTGAGAAATCTTTGAAGAATCATCCTCCTGTTTCAGCAATTCCAAGGCCTGGGCATAGATTATTTCTGCATCTGCGTAATATTTTGAATCCAGCGCCGATTGAGCCTCGGCATAAAGTTTTTCAACTTTTTCCTGCACATTATCTGTCATATCAATTAACCTCCGGGATAGAATTCATAATTGTTTTAATCTGTTTTACAACCAACAATATAGATTAAAATATCATTAAAAAAGAAAAAATCTGGATCATGATAATATTCATCAAGCTCTTTTAAACCATTATCGATTTCAAGGTCGCTAAATTGTGCCAGGTTTGACATAAATTTTTGTCTTATCAATTCAAACCAGCGGCTTTTTTTTATTTTAAAGGGGTAAGCTTTTTGATGCACCTGTACATCAAATCCCGCTTTTTCAAGCTCATCTATAAATATATTATAATCCGGCTGGGATTGTTCAAAAGATTTTAAGGCGGATTTAAATAATGGAAATTCAGGGATTTGAGGCCTTGTTACAATGCAGATTATTCCATGATAAGTAAGCTGGTCATACATTCGTGAAAAAATACCGGTTCTGTTTTCAAAATGGTGAACAGCCTCCTTTATAAAAATTTTATCATATCTTAATTCATGCTTCCCTGAAAAGGAAGAAGCACTTTCACACATGGTAAAAACATTATCATACATCTCTGCCTTTTCAAGCATTTTGTCGCATGTATCAACACAGAGCACCCTGTTATCAAGGCCGGCATTTTTATGAATAAGGCTGGAAAAAAATCCGGTTCCCCCTCCAAGGTCAACAAGAAAATCATCCTTTTTTAATTCAAGCAATTTTACAATTAAATCTGCCGACCATATGCAATATTTTGAATCTGCTGAAAATGCGCTATCATACTCCTGCGCAAATGATGTGTAATGCCGGATTTTTGTTTTTCTATCTTTCATTTTTTTCAGCAGATTTTATTTTATGGAATTGTTCCAAAACGGAGACATTTCCCTGAGACGTTCAACTATAGGGGGCAATACTTTAACAATATAATCAACCTCCTCATCAGTATTGTACTTCCCAAGACTAAAACGGATGGACCCATGAGCCAATGTGTATGGAACTCCCATTGCGCGCAATACATGGGATGGTTCAAGGGATCCTGATGTACATGCGGACCCCGAAGAGGCGCAAATTCCGTATTCATTCATCAGCAGGAGAATAGATTCACCTTCCACATACTCGAAACTGATATTTGTGGTTCCGGGCAACCTGTTTTGTCTGTCTCCATTTATAACTGCGTTTTTAATCTGTCCGGTTATTTTACTTTCCAGCCTGTCCCTTAATTTTGCTGTTTTTATACACTCTTTCTCACCATACTTTGCTGCCAGTTCACATGCCTTTCCAAAACCTATTATTGATGCCACATTTTCCGTTCCTCCACGCCTTCCCCCTTCCTGATGCCCTCCCATAAGAAATGATGAGAATCTTGTCCCCTTTCTCACATAAAGAGCACCAACCCCCTTTGGTGCATGGAGCTTATGCCCTGAAAGAGAAAGCATATCAACCTTTACTTTTTGAACATCCACGGTCACCTTTCCTGCGGCCTGCACCGCATCTGTATGAAAAATGATCTTTTTTTCCTTTAAGTGATCCAGAATTTCTTCAATGGGAAAAATAACACCTGTTTCATTGTTTGCCCACATAACACTTACAATGGCGGTATCATCTGCAAGATGGCCATAAAGATAATCAAGATCAAGGCGACCCAGGTTATCCACAGGGGCAAAATTCGCACGGTACCCATTTCTTGTACAATGCTCCACCCTGCTTTTCACGGCAGGATGTTCAACCCTTGTTGTCATGATATGTTTTTTGTCGGGAAATGAATTTAAGGCTGACATAATAGCCGTGTTATTACTTTCAGAGCCGCAACTTGTAAATACTATTTCCTCGGGGTCAGCATTAATCAGCTCCGCAACCTTAGCCCTTGCTTCTTTGATTTTTTGCGCTACACTCCCCCCAAAGGTGTGCATGCTCGAAGGATTTCCATAGGAGTCTGAAAAATAAGGGAGCATCGCATCCATGACTTCTTTATCAACTTTAGTTGTTGCATTATTATCAACATATACGATTTTCATCTTTCCCATCCTCCATAACAGTAAGTTCTGATGATACCAGTTCACGGATTTTGGTTTCCACCAAATTTTTCAAGGTGATCTGAGAAGTTTTACAATTTGCACATGCACCACGCAGTTTAACAATTACATTATTACTTTCAAGATCAATAAGTTCTATATCTCCACCATCGTTTTTCAAGGCAGGCCTGATCTCTTTATCTATTACATCCTCTATGAGCCTTATTTTTTGAATATTAGTCAGTGGAGACGGCTTTTCAACCTCATCAGGCTCTGTTTTATGCACCTGGGCTATCAATTCTTCTATCCGGTCATGGCATTTGCCGCATCCTCCCCCCGCCTTGATAAAATCTGTAACATCTTCCACCGATGCAATTCGATTTTCAGCAACAGCCCTTTTGATTTCAAGATCTGTAACACCAAAACACTCACAGACTAATTCTCCATCGGCTTTAACCAAAGGCTCACCACGGTAATAAGCTATGCCTTTTTCCAGCGCATCTCTTCCCATAACCGAGCAATGCATCTTCTCCCTGGGAAGCCCCCCAAGATAATCGGCAATATCATCATTTGTAATTTTCGAGGCATCATCTATGGTGAGCCCTTTGATAATTTCTGTGAGCGCGGAAGAAGATGCTATGGCACTTGCGCAGCCAAAGGTCTGAAATTTGGCATCCGTTATTATATTATTCTTATCAACCTTAAATGTTAATTTCAGAGCATCGCCACACGCAAGAGATCCAACTTCACCAAGGCCATCGGCATTATCAATCACTCCCACATTACGTGGATTCATAAAATGTTCCTTTACCTTGTCATTATATTCCCACATCAATTTCACCTTTTTTATATGTATAAATCGTCAAATAAATAATTTAACCGGATTATCGTCCACATGCGTATTATATACCCTCCGGTCTTGCGCCAGGTTTCAAAATCGGGTAATTATCTGAAGATCCATGGATATTCTTGCGTATTAACTCTGAAAGTTAGATAATTTATAACTATAGATGTTCAGATAATAAATTTCACTTTGGCCAGAGGAAGAAAGGCGTATTAGAATACACAGGCGGCGATAACGCAGTGAAATTATTTATATGAACATCTATATTCAGCTAATATGTACGGCAACAGGTATAACCTGATTAAACCTGCTGCGTGTCTTAAATCAGCGACGCTGAATAGTTAGGAACGAAAATTTTATAAGTTGAACGAAATAGCTTGTCTTTTGGCCCATCTACTTCGTTGCATCAAAGGCCGAATATGTATAGTATGCAACCTTTAATGCGCCTTGTATATGGGCCAAAATCCTGCGCTATTTCTGCTCAACTTATTTCATCTCCGTTCCTTAGGAACGAGGACGAAATAACTTGGT
>Ga0190313_1001208_pt1 | contig 14081 bp, 19 predicted proteins | sample 4870071011_MG_FD_169989 | JGI IMG/M metagenome (GOLD analysis project Ga0190313, IMG submission 169989) | Hydrothermal vent sediment bacterial communities from Southern Trench, Guaymas Basin, Mexico - 4870-07-10-11_MG | ecosystem: Environmental > Aquatic > Marine > Hydrothermal vents > Sediment ...
GGATATGACCTTTACTAGAATTACTCAATAAAATATTAACATGCTTCATTTTGTTACCTCCGATTTGTGTTATCTATTCTATAATACTAAATATGTGCTTAAAAATCAACTTAACAAAGAAACCCCGCCCTGATAGAGAGCGGGGTACTTTAATATGGTGAGTCGCGCTATGAGATTAAACGTTAAGTTCAAGCATAGCTACGGATGTATCGAGGAGATACATACCGATCCACTCATATGCGTAGAAAATTACTTTGTCCATTTTCTTTTCTACATTTACAGATGGTTCTTTGAAGATATAAAACCTGCCAAGATAATCTCCACCAGTAATGTAATAAATCTTATTCTGATTGTAGAATTTTTTGAGTGTAGCTTGTAAGCTTACTCCACCCCAGATGTTATCATAGCTGAGGCCTTCTACAAAAAGTTTACTGGTTGCCTGAGAACCAATTTCTATGCCGTCCCAAGCAAGTATATCTTTCTGTCTGTTGGAGTGCATAAGCACATGTTTAACATCTAATTCTCTGCTGGAAAGCATCTTTGATGCATCAGTGAAAGTAGATCTTGTAAGTACAGTTTCTGCAGTGTTTCTGTAGAAATTAGGATCAGAAGAATTTGCTGCAATAATAGTGTCCATCATCCTTACAAACATGGAATCTTCTGCATATTCAAGAGAAGTCAAAAGATCATTTACTGCATCATGAATAAAGAAAGAATCTAATGCATAGATTTCTTCTTCAGTAAGGCTGTAAGTTTTAGTTTGAATCTTTTGCATGTATACTTTTGGGAATCTGGTTTTAATGTGTTCGTAGCTGTAATCACCTACGAGCGTTACCACTCCAGCATCCGTCTGAACGGCAAGCTGCTCGAGTTTGTAAAGGCGTGGGTGTTCCGGATTATTCGGATCAGCATCAATTTGACAGCTTGCTCTGTCGATTGGTTTCGGTTCGAGTATCTTTCTTGTGAAACTTTCTTCCCTAATTTTCGTTCTTAAAAGTTTACCAGCAGCATCTGCAGCAGTTGCTGTGTTACCGCCAGTAATTTCTTCTAACAAGTTAGCGTTCGCTACTTTAGCTTCGTGCGGTGACATATGCATGTTATATTCAATGCCCATATTTTACCTCCTAGTTATTTCTTGTGCATTATCCTTTAAAATAAATTCCTACTGTTGCATCATTTGCGGTAGGAACTTTTACTACTCTACCTACTACGGGTTCGCCCGATGCTGCTACTGTCCATTTACCGTCTTTTGCAGTTACATCTGCGCCTAATGCCCAGCTTGCTCCAGTATCATACTGATCAGTAATAAATGCATAACCATTAGCTGTGATCACAGGGAGTTTGCCAGTAATCTGTGCGTCCAATATTTGACTTCCATAGAATGCAGGGAAAGCAGCGCTTGCAGTTGCTCCTACTGCTGTAGCTTTAAATATATCGCCTTCGATGGAAAGCGCCACAGGAGCTCCGTTTTGTACGTTCATACCTGCTGCTGCTTCTGCGCTTACTATGTTTAAAAGGGTAAAATCTGCCATAACTCTAATCATATTTTTTGCCTCCTTATTGATTAAAAGTATCCTATACTTTTTTTATTTGCAATGTTGTGAACTATACTCTTCAATAGTTCATCATAACTGCCACTTCCATTAGCTTTTTTCATATTCTCTGCTGGTGCGTCAGCTATATCTCCTAAAGTATCTACCTCTCCCATTAAAGTCTTGATAGATACTCCCTTCATCATCTTATCCCTAAATTCCAAAAATATCCTTACATCGTTGGGGATTTCGCCATGCTGTATTTTGCCGAGCAATGTTCGCTCTGCTCTCTCTCGTAATGTGTCCCTTACAGCCTCTATACCAGCGCTTTTTTCTGTTTCTGTTGCTGCATCTATTACTTGTCTTGCGAGATCCCCAATAAACGCCATAGTTGTTCTCCTTTATCCTAATACTTCTGGATGTGCTTTTAAGAAAGCTTCTACTCCGCCTGGTGTAGATTGCAGCTTTCTTATAATCTCTTTAACTTTCGGGCTAACGGTAGGACTTGCTAAGAGTGCTTTCAATCGCGGCATTAATTTCTCTACTGCGTTAAAAGGTAATACCTTGGCTGCAGCTCTGCCTAATACACTCATTAGCCCTGCTTCCTTACCTAGCCCTCGGTGAAAAAAAAATCTTCTAGCCCTGCTTCCTTAATGGTATCTTCAAATCCAAGCTGCCATGCTGCATGGTAAACATCATGGGCTTCTTTGTCCATTTCTTCCCATGCTTCGTCTGCTTTTGCTTCTTTGATCATGGTGTATGCATTAACACCAAATTCCATAAGAGCTTCTTCATCTACTTCACCGGAAGCTACTTTTTCATTTACATCTACATCGTTATTGATGAGAACTAATTCTCCAAGTTTCATCAAACCTTCTTCTATCATAGCCATAGCTTCTTCAGCATGCTTTTTGTTTAATTCTTCAATTGCTAAATCAGCTGCGATTTTGTCGAGTTCTTCCTGACTTCTGTAGTTCATATTAGCCCTCCTTATTATTGACCTGCTACTGCATTGTTGATTATTTCTTGTGCCTTCTGCTGTACATAAGTTGCTTCAGAAGGTGTTAAGTTACCATTGTCATCCTCAGAGTTCTGATTTCCAGTTACAGCTGCTGCTGCGTCTCTTATTGCAGTACTCGGAGTATGTAATGGTGTCGGGTTATCTATTGTGTTTGCTGCAGGTGTGTCTACAATAGGTGCTGTAGGATCTGGCTTCTGATCCACTCCCGTTGCCTGGTTTATACCTGCATTTGTAGCTGGAACGTTTACAGTTTCTAAACTTTGTGTATTTGCACCAGCTGCCTCAGCTGCTTCTAATTCTTCTGCTAATTTTTCAATCTGCATTAAAGCAGCTTCTTTACCTGCTTCGTAAGCAGCCATTGCCAACTCATCCAAATATAATTCTCTGTCAGCAGCAGTCTTATCATTTTCTTGATAGGTATTGCTTACTGCAAGGTCTGCTAAACTTCTTAAATCCATATCTTACCTCCATTTAGATTTTATGGTCGTTTTTATATTATAGAGTATATCACAACTCTATATTTATTTCAACCTATCGTATAATCTGTTTAGTGCCTTAGCGTTCCTTTCCGCTATTTCTAAGCCTTCGTCCATATTATATATTAAACCGGCACGTTTTTTTAATTCTATAATAAAATCGTAATCTGGCTCTTCGCTAGCTCTCTTTAGCATCTTGCCAGCGTAATGCAATCCGCTCAAAGTCAATGCTGTTGAAGCTACTGGATGTTGCGCTACAAAATTACCAACAGGCCCTACTTTATATCCCATTTTCTTTTTTGTATCATAATAGTTGCTGGCAAACCACATTCCAGGTACCACTGCCATCCAGCTATTAGCTAATGCTGCTGTTTTCTCACCGGGATTTGCTGTTAGTGTTTTGCCTTCAACTTGCTCTTCGTTAATTATATTCTTAGCAAGGTTGCCTGCTCTTTGTGCCAGTAATCCTACGCCTAATGCCGCTAAACCAGCTACAGCTGCTCTTGTAGGCGTCATTGTTTTTATATGAGTTCTTATCGTCAAAGTAGGTTTTTTACTCCCCATTCCTACATAATTTAATAACTTCTCTATTACTCCTGTTTTCTTAGAAACATTTACGCTTACTTTTGGTCGCGTAGCTGCCATGGTAAATGGTAAAGCTATTGCGGCAGGAGTAAGTAAATTATTTACGTCTTCGTCTTCATCGTATACCCCGTCTAATATATCGTTAGCAACTTTTTCTAAACGACGAGTCCCATATATACCCGCCCAACTCCTCTCTGGCATGTAATCATGTAATAGCCGGGCTAGCTTTAACATAGCTTGCTTTTCATCGCCAATAAATCCGCCTTCATTAGGCTGTAGTGTAATTCTGTCAATCTTTAACATCTCTTCTGCAGTCGGTACGATGCCCAAAGTATCTAATACTGACATAACCATGTGTTTAGGATAAGTAGCTATCATGCTATAAAATTCATCACCTAACGGAGGTTCTTTCTGCGCCATTTTTTTTGCTAATACATCTAATAAATTTTTTAGTTTAGCAGGGTCCACATCTGCGCTTTCTGCTCTGCCTTCCACATTGTCTGGAGTTATTTGCTTGTCGAACGCTGCTAATTTATTAATCTTATCATTCTGCATCATGGCTACCTTCCTTATTCCATTATTCGCGTTAATTGCGCCAGTCAAATGTATTCTCTCTATTGTACCCTTCGGCCTCACCTGCTCTAATCCCCATGCAATGTTATCGGCAGGTTTTATTACTATACTCTGATCAAAAAATCTAGGGCGTACATTTATCATATATACAGCACCTTTGTCCGGGTATACCTTACGTTTGTCGAAAAGTATATGCACACATCTCTCTGTAGGCTTAGATGCTCTCTTACCACATATTGAGCATATGTCATAAGGTACCCTTGTTCCCATGCTTGTTGCCGGGTAAATGCCGCGCTGCACATTTTCCCATACATCCGGCGCTAATGTCTTGCTTATTTCTAATATGCTTTCTACATAGTGCATATTCTTGTTGTATGTTGCAAATATGACATTCCCTAATGCCTTGTTCGGATCCTTGTTGGCATGGTTCCTATATACCTTAGCGTATAGCATAAATGTTTTGTAACCATAATTAGGACTCTCTGCCACAAGCTCAGCTTCAGGGAAATAATCCGCATTATTATTAGCTCCCCAATATTCCCCAGCTGCTACATTAATGATTCTTAAATAAAAATGATTGTCCTTCGGTTTATATGTATTCAAAAAATCTAGGATATCTTCATCCGCATTGGCATACTTATATGTAGAATCCCAATCTACTATGGCTACGTTGTCTATACCTTCTAATGTATGTGAACCATATTTTACTAGCATGTCTGCTCCTACATTAAATTACCGGCAGCGCTCAGTCCCTTGGAAAGCGCGCTTACAGTGCTTGCCTGCTCGCTAGTGCCTATTACCTTGGTAATCTTATCTAAGTTTTCATACGGGAATGTAGGATATGGCAATACCCTTACTAAAATAGCAGATAAAATTCTAGGTTTATTCATTAACTCTTTGTTGTGTTCTAGCAAAACTTGTAAGTACTCTTTTGCCTTGTTTTCAGAATAATTAGTAATATTTGGTTCCAGAGTTCTTAGTTTATTATATAATTTATCTATATCTACTTTTGCGAATTCAGGGGCTATACTTTTACCCATTAAATAAGCAGAAGTTCCTAATAAAGCTAATCCTGTTAATCCTTTTACAGCATTAGCTCCTGCTTCTAGCCAAGCTCCCGGACGCTGCGCTTTAGATAAATGTAACTCAGCCTTCTCCAACGCATTCAATGCTTTCCCGCTCAAACTTGCAAATTTTATGTTACTGAAGTCACCCTTTAATGCTCCGGTTATAGGTTCATACACAGCGGCTAGCCTCATTAAATTCTTACCATGCATCGGGTTCTTTAATGAAGACTTTACAAACTGCTTTGGTATTTGCGTGAAACCAGCTGTCTTTAATATATAAGTATAATTCATATCTGCCCCCTATAGTATATCTAACTTTTTGAGTATACTGTTTAGTTCATATTTTTTGCCGCTTACTGCTAAGTAATCTATATACTTCTTTAAAGCATCCGACACAATATTGTAATCCTTAGCTAAGCGTAGCAATGTATTAAGCATATCTTCGTTGTGTTGTATCTTTTTAAGCTTAAATTCCAGACCTTTGCGCAGCTCCACTATGTGCTCTAAATGCGGAGGAACCACAGTTTTTACAAATACCGGCGCATCATTCAAAAATTTGGAATAAATACCAAACGCGCTTGCTACCTTATCTGCTTCATCTTTGTATCCGTACATGTGCAGCTTATCATACATCTCTCTTGCTTCTTTCTGTAAAAGAGCTATCTCTTGCTGCAAGTCATATGTCTTGTTTATAACTTCCATTTTCTCTTCAGCCAATTTTTGTAAAGCTGCTTTTGTACTTTCCTCTATATCGCCTAGCTTATAGTAATTCTCACTAGCATACTTACTTAATGTATTATGTACAAAATTAAAATCAAATGTATTGCTGCTGAATTCTTTATTTAAATCGTCTATCGTTATTTTTGTTGAGATAGCTTCTTTTTTTAGGCTGCTTACACTAGTTCTATACACGCTTAAGTCAATTACTTTTTCTTCGCTAGCTTGCTTCTGCATATTCATGTTCATTAAATTTAATACATGCTCTGGATTCATAACCTTGCCAGGGAGTTTCTTCATATCGGGGGAACTTTGGTTTAAGAAATGTAACTTTATGTGCCTATTAGCTTGTTGTATTACATATTTTACTAACTCAGGACTTAAATTATGTCCTTTAAGCTTACTTGCCGCTACCAGTTCCCAGTCTTGGGACATATCCTGCAAAATAGCATTTGCTATCTCTTTTGCTATTGGAATTAAATTTTGTCGCACATCTTCCATTATGCTCCCCCTAAAAGTCATTTCTCATTCGTGGAATAACTCCGTTACTATAATTGTAGTTATTTATATTATCTACATAAGCACCACTACTGCCGTGCTGCTGATTCCTTATCATTTTATATAACGCATATGCTCCCCCTGCCATCAATAGTACAGCCGTTGTACTGCCAAATTTTCTCTTTAAATATTTATAAATAGGTGTGTTGACAGGATTCAGCGGAGAATTTTTTATGCTTAATCTTTGACTCATTTTATAATATCTTTGCTACCCTTTTAGCAATGGCTTCACTTAATCCTTGCTCTAATCCTTTGCCTATACCTGCTCCTACTGACTTACTAACGCTAGTAACAGCATCTCGAGCCGCTCCGCCTAAAGTTCGCGGGCTCATTATACCCGAACCCTTCATAGCTCCTATCATTTCTTGAAGCGCTTTTGCTTGATGCGCACCTTGATACAAAGCTATCGTGGAAGGTATCAATGATGCAGCTCCCAATGCTAAACTCAATGAAGACATTGTATCATTATCCAATGCGGATTTTAACATCTCTGTATAACGCATAATCTGAAGTCTCCCATGTATAATTTTTTCATATTCTACCATTATTCGTAAACATTGTCAACTTAACAACTTCTTTAACACAGGTATTAAACGCTCCCTAATTGTAGTGATCGTTATCGGCTTAACTAAAAAATATATAGCACCCCTTAAAATGCTCTCTTTAATGGTCTGCTCTTGCCCTAAGGCACTCACCATTATTATATTAGCTTTCTTATCAAGTTTTTTTATTTCTGTTAATGCCTCCATACCGTCCATCTTAGGCATGGTTATATCTAATGTAACAAAGTCAGGCTTCGCGACTGGATACAATTTCACTGCATCTAATCCGTTAGTTGCTGTGGCTACTACATCAACATCTATCGCAGTTAAAAATCTTTCGAGCTGCTTTATCATGAATGTGCTATCATCTACGATCATCGCACGCAATTTTGTTCCGTCTTTTTTGATTGCTTTGAATCCGTCGAACGCTTCTGCTCCTATCATACTGCTTCCTTTATTTTAGTTTTTAAAATTATAACAATAAATGTCCTAAAACTCAATAACCACGCCGTTTTAGGTATAATATATGTGTTATATATTAGCCTGAAAGGAGGTGGTTAAAATGTTGAAAAAATTATTATTAGTCGCCCTCGCGGGATGGGCGCTGTCCGTCCGAGAGAGCGAGGAGAAAAAAGAGAGACTCAAGGAGTATATTGAGTCTCTCGAAAATTAATTTAAAAGCCCGGGGTTTGTTCCTCGGGCTTCTTTTTTACTGTAGTTAGCGTCTAGAGGAACCTAAACCATAGCCGAGCAACCCGGCACCTACGCCTGCAGCTATTGCTCGGTTTCGCCATGCTCTGTTTGCATTTGTTGCTGCACGGGCTATATTTTTTCCACCTCTTAACGCGCCTGCTGTTGCTGCTGCGCCTAATCCTGTTCCTAGTGCGCCTAAAGTGCCTATTGTTTTTACAGGATGTTTGGCCATTGTGTGGAACGCTCTGCCCCCATACCTAAAGAGCTTCCTCGTTGCTCCTTGACTAGATCTAGCCTTCCTATATAATTTTGCTGCTGTATTATACATAGAACCGGAAAAGCTTGCTTCCTTAGTCACACTTAAACCTAGTTCTTTTCGTATACTTGCTATTTTCTCCAACATATCAAATCCCTCCTGTTTAATAAAAGAGCCTAGATGTACTTATCTAGGCCCTTTATATTTAGCGCTTATTTATCATATACGCCTGAATTACTTGTTGTTGTAAGCGTAAGCTCCTGCTCCTAATGCGCCTAATCCTGCTGCACCTAATCCTGCTCTGGTTAAAAGCTTACGTTTTGCTGCTGCTATCTGAGCTGCTTTCCTAGCGGCTGCAATTCTTCTTACGCCTTCTGCTGCGCCTGCGCCTAAAGCTGTTCCTGCAAGAAGTCCAGCTGCTGCATTTCTTTTTGCTTTGCTTTGGAGCTGTCTTACAGTCTTAGTAGCTCTTTCTCTTACTTGTTGCTTACCAAGATTATATACTTCGCGAGCTCCTCTTCTCTGTGTTATAGGAGTTTTGAATACTGAGGCAGCATCATTATATGCTCCACCTTCTCTTAACATCTTTCTTGCTGTAGAAGTCAATTTACCGCCTTTGGTCTTAAGGCCGAGGCCTTTTCTTTTCATTTCTCGAAGTACTGCTAAAGCTTTCTCCCTGTCTAAAGCTTCTTTTATCGTTTCGTTTAATACATCTCTTACTTCCAATAAGTCTGCTGTGTCTAATCCAGCTTCTTTTACTAAAGCTTCCACTACTTCGTAAGCTTCGTTAGCGATTTCTACGCCATATTCAGCAGCTATTTTTTCACCATATGTGCCTTCAGTAAAAATATCGCTGATTGCATTGCTTACGTGTGCTAAGTCTTCTACACTGAAGCCAGCTTCTTTTACCAAGTAATCTACTACTTCATGTCCTCTCATAGTTATCTTACCTCCATTAATGGTTTTGCTTGTTTATGTGTCTATAATAACACATTATATTTTTTTAGTCAACTTAAAATAATCGTATCTTATCACGCCACTCCGGCGGTAATATATCGCCGTATTCATAATCAACCCGTCGTAACTTACCGCGTATTTTTGAATTCCAATACTCAGTTAAATTCTCTGAAGGTGTTAATACTTTGCTCTTGCTTATCGCTCCTTCTAGTAAGCCCTTTCGCTCCGGGGCTAATGTTTTATTTATATCGTGTATTAGCCCGAAGGTATTCTTCGCCTTGTGTATCTTACCCTTTATCATGCTCCCTACTTCGCGTATTTTATTGCGAAGCAGCGCCTGTTTTAATACCTCTGTATATGTCATGGCCTCTTGTCCTCATTTAACATCTTGTCTACACGGTACAACTTCCTTGCTTTGTGATACAAGATTCCAGAGCTTACGCCAGCGCCCAGTCCAGCTCCTAAATATAACCCGGGGTGTTCCTTAATTTTATCTATTATACCTTTTCGTTTAGCTTTGTATAGCCTTCTGCGTATATTCTCAGACATATATTTTTCCGCTTTGCCCAATAGTCCCTTAGCTTTCCCTAATGCGCGTTTGCCCGCAGCGCCTGCTCTCCTCGCTTGCTGTATAGCTGCTCCAGAAGCGGCTAAGCCCTTGTTAGCTAAATTTCGTAGCTTGTCCTGGTGCTTGTAAGCTAAATACGCAGCTCCCATAGTTTCGCTAGGATTCCTGTGCACCCATTCTCCGGCTTTTGCGCTATGTCCGTATATCTTTTTCAATATCTTGCTCTTCGAGGCCTGCTGTTTTGCCCTAGATACATCCGCTACATAACCACCTATACCCTTCACAGTCCTGCGCATATCGCCCAATACCATCAGACCTTCCTTCATGGCCTTAAGGTCGTTCACGATACCTGCTTGCTTTAAAATATATGTTATAGTCATCCTATTATCCCTCTCATCCCAAAAAGTGCCTAGCTACTCCTTTTGCTGTACCTAATACTCCTTTACCAGCTGTGTATAGCATTGCGCTGCCTATAAACGGATGCTTTTTAGTGAAAACTAACGCTTTGCCTAAAGTCTTCGTTCCTTTTCTGATGTATGGTCGTAACCAAGGGGTATTCCACGACGCTTTTTGCGCCTTCATTAAACCTTTCATGCCGTATTGACTGGCTTTGCTGATCCACTGGCCAGCAGCCTTGGGCGCTTTAAAACCCAAAGCTGCTAATGCTCCAGTTGCTAATAATTTACCTACTAAAGCATGCTTCTCCCCTTCGCTATATGCTTCGGTTAATATATCAGTATAACGCATAAGCTCTCCTTAGTGTACTACAAGTTTACTCAGCATTGACGGCTGCTGCCTGTTTATTACGCCAAAAGACTTTTGCGCCGTGTTTGCTCCTCCGCTAATTAATCCCTTTAGCTTGGATGCCATACTGCTTGCAGCGCTTACACCGTTGAAGCCTGGGAGAAGGCTTAATGCGCTTCTCGTGAAAGTCCCGAATAAACCTGCTTGCTTTAGTGTCTCAGTATATCTCATAATACATCCCTTATTACATATTATCTATAACGGCTATTATATCCGCAAAGGTGAAAGCAGCTTCTACAGCTTCCTGATTTGTCCACTTCCATTCGTACTTGCTCTGAAAGTAAGCGCCTACTTCAATAACCATTGCATGTAAATCATCATAAGTTATTTCTCTTACTATGTTATCATAATCTCTTATTTTTACTAAGTCCGTTCCGCTCTTGCCTGCAAGCACGCCGATGTCATACAAATTTTTGAAGGCATCGAGGGATTCCTTGCGAACATCTATTTTCAATGGATTAGTTGTAGTTGTGGTCGTATAAGGTTTAGTATATACGGCTTCAAAAGCACGCTTAATAAAAGATTTGGCTTCATCTTTGTAATATTCGTCTTCTGCAAGATTTGTATTATAATCCGGAGACGGATACAAAGAACCGCCCATCATGTCGTTCTTATCTTCAAAGTTATTGTTTCTTAAATCAGCAAGATAAGCATACTCAGACTCAAGTTCAGTCCTTTTTGCTACAAGTTCATCAAGCATGTTTTGCTCGTCTTCTGTCAAACTGTCTTTTGCTTCTAACTTGAAGATCTCATTCTGGATTTCGCAATAGTTCTTCTCTGCTCCAAACAACTTATTGTAAAAATCAGTGTCATATGCATTGGAAAGGTATTGCTTGAACACTGAAGGAATAACCGTTTCTTTTGCAGCAAATATTCCGGCTCGACTATCTAACTCAGCCTTAAGCTGCAGCACTTCCTTATCATCTACAGTAATGTTATATTTCTTTATCATTGCATTTCCTCCTTAGTTGTTATTATTAATTAAAGAGGGGAGCTATGTCCCCTCTAATACTATCCGCCGTGCGGAGTGAACTCTTCTTCGGATGCAAAGTATGGAAGTTCCACTACTCTACAACCGGAAATTATGGGATTACCGTTTGCATCTGTTACAAGAGTTTCATAATCATCATATCTCATATGTTCATTAAATGAAGATTGCCCAGCTTCAAAATCCCATTGGACTTCATTATACATAGTTTGTAAATATAATTTACCATTATTTTCTATCAAATATGTATAAAAAACAACACTTGGTGTATATGCGTAATCAAATCTTATATTTTGCGGGTCCGATATGTGCAGATATTTAAAAGTTGGGTAATAAACATAATTATCCCATAAACCATCAGTTGCAATAACTTTATCATAACCACTAATATAAGGTATAGTTTGCATATATTCAGCGGATTTTCCAGTAACAATATCCCACATAGGTTTCCCATAACCTAAAAATATTGCATACCTTGCATTAACTATATATTGCCTATATGAATCAGATAAATGCCCATATTTACAAGAAGTTGCTGTATAAAACACAAATATAGCACCATTATCATAAAAATCCTGTTCTGAACTATAACCAAGAGCAGAATGTATATCTGTTATATTCACAGTAAGATAATTTCTACTTGGATTAAACTTAACTTCACTATCCATAGAGCCAGTATTATTAACTTGTTTATTTAGAGATATATTATCATAAATAGCAATATTATTAAAACTATTGAACGCATATAAACTACCGTTTTTCTTTCTAAAAACTACTTTAACTTGGCCTGTTCTTCTGAAAAGTTTAATAATAAGAACTTTTTCATTTTCCGAAATTGAGCCAGATTGTCCTGTAGCTATGCAATTGGAAATTTTAACATTTATTCCTGTGGCTCCAAAAGAGTTATTTGCTACAATAGTAGTCGTATCTGAACCGCTATCATAGGATATTGTTTTAATATATCTATTTCCTACACTTGAAGAACTTTCTGATATGAAGAAAATATCGTTCTTCTTGAAATATTCCCTTACATCTCCACTAACAGTGCATTTAGTAGCATCAGAACTATCCACGGTTGCATCGAACTCTTTCATTGTTATATGGGAATATCTATCGGTTTTTACTCTAAATAAACCAAGATGTGCTCCTTGTGCAAGTATTTTACCAGCAGTATCAAAGTTTGCTATGATATCGCAGTGCAAGTATTTGTTGAAGTATTTGTTTGTTGAAAGATACTGATTGTATCTTTGCACAACGGATTGATTGGGTTCGAATTTAGTGTCATTGAATACATCACCTGCTATTTCAGCATAGCCTATTCGGTAATGAGAACCATCACTACCAGTATACCACATCTTATAGATAGGACCATCATAAAGAACAAATGGAGTTGTTATTCGTGTATCATCAAACTCACCAGATGTTCCTAAATCGAGAACAACTCCATGTTTAGTCCAAGATATTCCATCAGATGAAGTAGCGTATCCTATTCGATAATGAGAACCATCATGTCCATCATACCACATTTTATAAGTAGAGCCATCATAAAGAACAGATGGATTCGCTACAAGATTATCATCAAACTCACCAGATGTTCCTAAATCGAGAACAACTCCATGTTTAGTCCAAGATATTCCATCAGATGAAGTAGCGTATCCTATTCGATAATGAGAACCATCATGTCCAGCATACCACATTTTATAAGTAGAACCATCATAAAGAACAGATGGATTTAATACATGAGTATCATCAAAATCTCCAGATGTTCCTAAATCAAGAACAACTCCATGTTTAGTCCAAGATATTCCATCAGATGAAGTAGCGTATCCTATTCTATTATGACCACCATCACTACCATCATACCACATTTTATAAGTAGAGCCATCTTTAATTACGAATGGTCCATATACATGAGTATCATCAAACTCACCAGATGTTCCTAAATCAAGAACAACTCCATGTTTAGTCCAAGATATTCCATCAGATGAAGTAGCGTATCCTATTCGATAATGAGAACCATCATGTCCAGCATACCACATTTTATAAGTAGAACCATCATAAAGAACACAAGGATTTAATACACGAGTATCATCAAACTCACCAGATGTTCCTAAATCTAACATAGGATTTTTAGGATACTTAATTGCGGTAGCAATCTTCTGTCCTTCCCAGCCTCTTAAATTAGCATTATCAGAAAGTCTTTCAAGAAGTGTCTCTGGTGATACTTCTCTTGCGTAGTTTCTTAAGTCTTTCACATCACCTTCTGCTATCTGGTCTGCATATAAACCATCAGGACTTCCAGAGATACCAGAAGCTATTGTTCCACTATTTGTATCTCTATTTGTAAAACAATCTTCCGTAGAAGAAACAGAAACAGTTGTTTCAATCCAATTCTTACCGTCGGAGAATACAGCACAGCCATTTGAATTATATATTGGATGGAAAGCTCCGAGATTTCTGCGGGCTACTATAGCTATAGGTATCATATATACTTCATTATTATATGAATGACCGGATGCTACATTTAAACCTTTTACAATATTACTTTCATTAAATTTATCAGTAGATATAGAAACTTCCTTACCCTGTGCATATATATTATCAAAATCTGTTAAGTTTTCCATTGACCTTATTCTATACCTAAACTGAATTACTTTATCACCGTCAAGATAAAGATTATTCCAGAAATTCTTCAGCCAAGTTTGTTTTTCTTCATCAGTAAGTGTAGACCACTGCACGCCCTT